>Ga0074195_1000967_pt1 | contig 46439 bp, 45 predicted proteins | sample EPASupsiteHSE623_FD_64525 | JGI IMG/M metagenome (GOLD analysis project Ga0074195, IMG submission 64525) | Bioremediated contaminated groundwater from EPA Superfund site, New Mexico - Sample HSE6-23 | ecosystem: Environmental > Aquatic > Deep subsurface > Groundwater > Contaminated ...
TGGGCTTGCCGATTTCAAACACGAATTGCGAGACATGATTCATGCCTTGGGAGAAGGCTTTAAGCAGCTCTGCTAGATCGCTGTCCGGTACATCTAGCTTCAGGACAATGGTCTTTGTGAGCTGCATAAATAACGTTTATTCACCCAATAGTATATAATACTATCTTGGGTGAATGCAGCTATTACGCGCTCTTCCCCACCCTGAAGGATGGGGACTCCGCGCTGCTACGAGTTGAAACCTGTTGTGACATATGCCGAAGATCCTTGCTCTGGACCGAGGACCTAAATCATTGCGAAGATTTCATCAAGAAGATTTCGCGCCTCTGATGCAATGACGGTCACATTGGCATAAAAAAAGGGAGGATACATTAGACAAAGGGATGCATAACCATCCCGTATCCTTAAGATCTACAGATTGCGTTTGGCTACGCAGACGCGGTCTTCAAGCCCTCGACGCTTCCCTGCCAGGTTTCTCCGCTCGGAGAAAATGCCTGATAGGTTCCTGTGCCGTAGTCGCCGTTAAGATCGAGCAGCATTTTGTACATTCCAATGGAACCGACGGAGACGACATCAAGGTTTAGTTTTCCGTCCGTTACCGTACCTGATGCAGTAACCTGGGTTGTGCTATTGCCTTCTCTAACGTTGCCTGCACCGTAGACGGATTCGCCGTTTTGGAACAGTGAGAGTGCCATATCCCTTTGCACGCTGTCATTTAGCGCCAAAGACCAGCTTCCCCCTGCAGAGACCGCGTCAGTGGCGGTATTCCCGGATGGCGGCAGTTCGGACTGCGCGGTCGATGCAGCGCTTGTTGACGCATCAGTTGCATTGGTTTGTGTAGTGTTTTCAGCTTCCGGCGTGGTAGTTGCTGATGCGGAGCTATCGGCGGTCTCTGCGCTCTCAGCGACGTCCCTGGATGACTGGGGACTGGTTGTGCTGCCACCAAGGGTGCTGGGCATAGTCCAGTCTTGAGATGTCTTGTTCTGTTGAACTGCTCTGGATTTCTGCGGGGTATTAACAGATTCCGGCATTGTAGAAACTACTGTACCGTATTCTCCGGAACTTATCATCTCATCTGCATTCCCGCTTGGATTATCCCAATCGATGCCGTGACCGATTACTATCAAGAACGCTATGAAAACCAATGAAGATAAGATCCACATCTTGAATCGCATGATTTTGATGCCTCCAATAAGCGCCACAAATGTCGATTTGGTTGGCCCGCTCTTGCTGGACACCGGCGCTTTTAAAACTGCATTCGACTATTAGTTGATAAGCCTAGTGGTCATTCGACGATTACCGTTAATTTAAAAATTTTAAGATTAATAATATTATACAATTAGTCAGATAGTTTTTTTTTCCCATTTCCGATTCATGCGACGTAGTCTCTAATTTATGCTACCCATAGCGATCCCTTTCCAGGACGTAATGCTTGGACTGTAGCCGTGATAGTCACCGGAGAATGATTTTCGGTTTAAGGTGAGATCGAGCCTGAATAGGGTAAGGTCTGCTGTGAGGATGTCCAATGTCAGCTTGTTCCCGGAATATGTCCCCGTGGCTGTGACATTCTGCACCATGCCGCCGACGGCAATGGTTCCCCTGCCGTACACGACATCGTTCGACTGGCTCATCTGCAGCGTCACCGACCGATCCGAAGTGTCCTGCAAAGCCAAGCGCCAATTGCTCACCGGACTGAACAGCCTGCTCTTCGGCTGAGGCGATTCGGTGCTCACGGTCGCTCCGGCCAGATTCGTTCCGGTAATCACCGGAGTCGCTTTGCCTTTGACATCAGTCGTCGAGTTAAAAAAAGCCTCTTTGCCCATAGTGTCTTTAACATCCTGCATAGACGCATCATTGGTTTTTCCGGTATCCAGGTAATCCGTTGCTGCAACTTGAATGGCGAGAGAGATAAAAATAAGTAAGCCGACCAAATATATCTGATATTTCATAATTTAGCACTCCCATGAGCCGTTTGCGCGGCTAATGCTCTTAATATCGGATCACTGAAAATAAATCTGGCGCTGTGCTTTGAGAGTTATGCCTCCGTTAGAATATCTGATGCGAATCTGATGAGAATATCAGATACGAATCTGATGAGAATATCAGATACGAATCTGATGAGAATATCAGATACGAATATCCTATGCAAATCCACCCATATCATTATTAGCTCAATTTTCGCTGACCGCTTCTGCCGCCGGAAATCGTTCCTTTGACCGGATCATTGCCATCGGTTGCAAACCATGCAAAAGTTCCCGAGGTGTTATTGCCGTCCACGCTATTGACGGCCAGACGGTACAGGTTTGTATTTTCCACCGTGACCGCATTGAGGACCATCGCATTTCCGCTGGCCAGTGAACCTTCAACCGTAACGATTTCTTTGTTCAAGCCCTCTTTGAAGATGCCTTTTCCAAAGATGACGGCTCCAAATTGGTAGAGCTGCAGCTCGAGCGTGCCGACCGGCCTGGACCTCTGGTCGACCAGCTTGATGGTCCATTCGCCGGCCAGATCTCTGTAGTACCCTTCCATGCTCGGCTGGATCGCACCTCCGGTCTTTTGCAGGTATTCAGCCGAATGATCCGGGCTGGATATTTGCAGGTTTGCGGCGGATAGATCCATGCCGTCCGGCTCTGTAACTAGCGGTTGAGGCGTTGCGGATGCATATAAAACGCAGCAGGCCAAAGCCGCGAGCATTAGAATAAAAATCCTTGACATCATTTGTTCTATTCTCCCCACTATCCTGATTTTGGCGATTTGGTATATTTGGTGTATTTGTTGATCTTGATTTTGCTGGACCACAGTTTTTTATTAGCTGGGGGGGCGGCACCGCCGGATAAAGCGTTTATGGGTGGATGAGAGAGAAGTGATGAAGTGATGGAAATACCGGCAAGCGATTGTTGAGGGATTGGCGGTTGACGAGGAAATGCGACCCAGTTCCTTTTAGCGATGGCTTTCGCCGGTCGAGTCGATACCGGCCAAGGGCGGCGAACCCGTGTCCCGGTTCTGCGATTCGGCGAGATGGATCACTTGCCGATGATTTCGCTGTGTGCCGCCCGGAACTTTGCATCTCTCATCTGGCAGGAGCACTTTTTGCGGAACCATTCGTAGCGTGTCATGTCCTTCCAGATCTCCCGCAGGCTCTTCTCCTTGATGTTGCCAAATCCCAGCGGCATGTAGGCACAGGGCAGAGCAACTCCTGCGCCGTCCACATGAATCCATCTGCGGCCTGCGAAGCAGCCGAACATCTGCTGGCTCAAGAGATAGGGCAAAGCCGTCACGCGCGGGCCCTGCTCTGAGCGATTCTTCTCCTTGTGGAAGCGCTCAAGGCGGGCCACGTCATCGGAAGTGAGCACTTCGTCCTCATGCGATGCCCAGCGGCCCACGGCCACGATCTCGTAAAATGAAAGCTCATGTACACCCAATTGCGAAGCCAGGGAAAAAGCCTCCTCCAGATGATCGATGTTGTGGGGCGACGTCACCATGAAGAGATCCACCAGCAGACCGGCATCAAGAGCATTCTCAACGCCGCAAAGCGCATCATGGAAGGCACCCTTGCGGCCCCGCACGCGATCATGCTCTTCTTGCATCGGGCTGTCGATGCTGATGCGCACCGCGTAAAGTCCGGCCTGCTTGAGGGCCCTGGCCAGATCGGGCGTCAGGCGGTAGCCGCTGGTAAAGGAGGTCGCAACGGCGCGTTCGTCCACCGAGGCGACGAGATCGGGGAGGTCGTTACGCAGCATCGGCTCGCCCCCGTCGAAGGTGATGAGGTACGAGCCCATGTCCAGAGCCTCGCCGAGGGACTTTTTTACAACATCGCTCTCCAGGATCTCGCCCTGGCGGGTGGGTGCGCTGCAGTGGATGCAGTCGTTGGGACAGGCCCTCATGACGGCGATGGAGAACTGATCCGGGACGTTCCTGCCCGTCAGGGCCGCCACCTGGGCGGAGAGCATGCGGTCGAAGGCAAGGCTTGGAGCAGGCGGAATCCAGGTTGAAAATATGAATTTCTCAGTGCCGAATTTATCCGAGCGAAATTTATCGGGATCGAAGCGTATCGGCTTCTCCTCGGCAAAGACGCGGTTGATGCGGTCGATTATGGGTGCGGCCAAGGGCGATAGAGGGCCTCTGGGCGACAGGACGATGCCCTTTCCTTCCGCAGAGGCATCGATGCTCAGCAGAGGCTTTCTTGCGATCTGCATCGATCCAATCCCCGGCTTGTCATCTCATCCACAATGCTCTGCAGGCGAGCCTTCATCCGGGCGCTGCCCGAGGACTCCGACAAAGCGTATTTTGCCTTTTCGCTGTGTCCGTCGATGGCTTTTATGCACATCTCCTGCACATCGCTCTCCGGATTCTGGCGGCTGTAAATGCGAGGCAAGGTAACGGACGACTTCTTGGAGAGCTTGCCCTGGTCCAGGCCCATGAACTCCTCCAGATCATCCAGAACCTGATACCCCAATCCCAGGTGCATCCCGTAGCTCTCTAAATTCGCCACATCCTTTTCATTCGCACCGGCAATCAGGGCTCCGATCTTGGCCGAGGCGGCGAAGAGCGAGGCGGTCTTCATGCAGATGCATTGGTAGTATTCGGGCGGTGAGACGGTGCTGGACAGATCCATCATCTCTCCTTCCGACATGCTCATGCAGGCTCCGGCAAAGGTGCTGATGACCGGCTGGCTGTAGTGAGATATAAGGTCAAGCGACCTTGATATGAGATAGTCTCCCGCCAGGAGCGCCGCCTCCGGGCCGAAGCGCTCGAGAGTGCTGGGGGAGCCTCTTCTTTCCACGCCGAAATCGAGAATGTCGTCATGAACCAGCGATGCCGCGTGGACCAGCTCAATGGCCAAAGCGGCGTTCACTGACCGGGAAGATGCCGCGCCGAATGCCTGGGCGGAGAAGATCAGAATAAGTGGCCGGACACGCTTTCCCGGCGCGGATAGAACATAAGAAATGACCTCGCCGAGATCTGACTTGGGGAGGCCTCTTACCAGTGCGGCAAGCTCTTTATTGATCAGATGGTATTCGTCCCAGCCGGAGAACATCGGTTGGGGTGTTGCGGTCCGGGTTATTTAGCTTTTGCCTAAGGCATTTTTTGAAGGGGAAATAATGAAAAAAAAATAGCTGCGCCGACTTTTTTATTTGCAGGCCGCCTTGCAGCCATTTTCCGGCCAGCCGAAAGAGGATTGGGGGCTTCAGATGTACCCGCCGGTGGTATAAACAGTGGTGGCTGCGGGAACATTGATGACCTTGGTTACGCCCCTCTCAAAGTACATGGGCTTCTCGTAGTTGTTCGCACCATCATAGATGCGGATGGTATGAGTTTTTCCGCCCACGACCATGAACCTGAAAACGCCGTCCAGAGCGTCTCCATTGAAGCCGTCCTTGCCGATCTGCACGCCGTCGACATAGACATCATAGCCCTTCATCGTGCTCTGAATGGTGACGGGGGTGTCGCCCGCGACGGTGCTCGTTGCTTGGGTGTAGGTCGGAGGATAGGTTGTGCCATAGGTTGCACCGTAAGTTGCGCCATAAGTTGTGCCGGATGTCTGGCTGACGCTGCTGCTGGAAGTCTGGCTGACGCTTCCGGTTGAGGTGGTCTTGCCGCTGTATGTTGTTGTGGCCGAGGTTGCCGTGGATGCGGCCCCAGACGTTGTCGGCATGCCGGTCTGTGTAGTGGTCTGCGTTGCCGGCGGGGCCTCGCTGATCACATCGATGATGATGGCGTTGCTGGGCTGGTTGTTGATCACGAAGAGCAGGATGTGCCTTCCCACCTTATCGGCGACGAAGTTCATGTTTTGGTAGCCGGAGAAGAAGGTCATGCGCTTGCTGGTCACGGAGGCCGAATCCGTCTGAAGCGTGTCGAAGTAGTCCGCCTGTCCTGCGGCAGCCGAGAATGCGATGAGCTGCAGAGCAGTTCCTGTTGGGACTATGGCATACTGGGACCAGTCGGCCCCCTTCTGAATCCAAAGCTCATTGCCCTTGGTGGTGGACACGAAGGATTGGTACTGTGTGTAGGTTATGCCATTGCCGCTGCCGAAATAAACCTTGGTGGGTTTCTTATGGGTGACATCGAACTTGACCGGAGTAAATCCGCCCACAATCGGCACGCTGGTGTTGATGTAAAATTCGCTGAACAATGAATAAGCGCTGCTTGGGTCCTCAAAGGCCGTGCCGGACCAGGGGAGGCCCGCATCTTCTCCGAGGCCGATCATGCTGTTGATGAAACTCTCATCGACAAATCCGCCGCTCATGCCGAATGCCTGCTCCAGAGACGAGGGCTCGGCGGCGGCCGCTCCGACACAAAGACAGAGTGCCAGGAGAGAGAAATAAAGATAAGTAGACTTCAATTCAATTCACCTTCTACACCGGATGATTGCGCAGGGAATTATTTAGCTTTAAGTCTCGCGTGAGATTCACCTGAAGATCGTGGAGATACCAATTGAGTATCAATGGCCGCCTCACCGGATCTGAGCACCAAATATGGCGCGAACGGCGCGGCGGGATTATGAGCCACGATCAGTATCCTATCTCGATGCTCCACTTATTCAGCATCCCCGTATCTCTCTTGGCCAGATCCCGCACGGTTAAGGTCCATTTACCTTTGATGGGCTGGCCGATGAATGTGGTCAAGGCTGCGGCGGACTTGGAGTCGTAGCTCTTTTTCAAATCCTTCTTGCCAAGGCCGGTGCGGTTGTGCAGGATGGCCCTCTTTCCGCCGGGAGAGAGCAGCTCCACCCTCAGATTGCCGATGTTGCTGTGGATGATATCGATAGTTACAGTCAGCTTCGTCACTTTGCCGTCCTGATCGATTTTGATGATATCCTTCAGGCCCGAGACGCTGCTGTCCGGGATCTTTGCTGCATTGGCCGACGTGCCCGACACGGTTAGCTCTGAATCGGCCTGGCCGACCACGAAGGTCATGATCTTTCCCGGCGAGCTGATCTTGGAGATCTGCAGCCCCGAGTCGGAGCCGTCCCAGAGGAGCGATGCGGGCAGTGTGGAGTGGCTGATGGCGATTCCATTTACGCTGCCGTAGAGGTCTCTGGCGTCGCCCATACTGCGATTGTTCTCCAGGTCCAGGCTGCCGTCCGCCTGGAGAAGGCCGCACTGATAATGCTTGGAGGCGCTGCCGCCCTGCCACTCGTTCGAGCCCAGGGTGTCGCAGTGGTAGATGGCGATGCCGCTGGCGGGAATGGAGGCGTCAAGGTCCGACTGAGAGCGGTTCTCCACCAGGAAGTACTCGTTCAGCCTTCCGGTTTCATAGATCATCAGCGTCCCGTAGTCGGCGTGCTCTGCCTGGTAAGAGCCGCCCTTGTTCAGCAGGACCTTTTTGTCGCACCAGCCCACCAGGTTGCGCAGGTAGGAGCAGACGGGCGAGGGCGTTCTTCCGCTGTCGTTGTGGTTTCCGGCGCTCATGAGGCAGTAGTAGCCGAGCCCGGCGCTCTTCTCGAAGTCGCCGTCCCGGTTGCCGTAATCGTAAAGATCCGGCCAGCGGCAGAGCATATGCCCGCTTTCGTGGCAGAAGGTGCCGATGCTGAGGTCCTCTTTGCTGCGGCCCATGCTGGAGAGCATGTAAAAGATAGTTTTCATATTGCCGTACTGAAGATCGATGACATGGTTGTGCGGCCAGAGTTCTCCCACGTACTGGGTCTGGCCGGCGTAAAGGAAGCTCATGGCATCGATGATGCCCACTCCCTTCGAGTCGAATTGCTTGAGGTCGATGCCGCTCTTGACGACCAGGTCCATAGCTTCCTTTACCAGCAGGTTTTCCGTGTAGTACTGAAGATTGCGGCTCAGGGTGACGGGTCCCACCACGACGTTTGTGTAGTCCAGCTTGCCGGAAGACATGAGACTGTAGTACTCGCGCACGGAGCAGAAGTTTCCATTCTCGCGGTAGCCGTGGCCGTTAAGCAGCGCCTCCACATCCTCGCGGGTGACGGTGCTCTTAACATCCTTGAACTGCACCAGGACGGTCAGGCCGCGGACCTCGCCCTCGCTGACGCGGCGGCCTTCCATCAGTCCTTTCTCCGAGCCTAAGGTTCTGAGAGTGGGGCTTGGCCTGTAAGAGGTGATGACGGGGTTCATCCTGGAAAATCGGGCTTCAAATTTGCAATTGCGGACCTGTTCCGACTCTTTGAAGTGGCGGCGCACATTGGCCGGAGGCTCAAGGCAGGCGTCCACACCGCTGGAGACGAATTCCCCGTTGATCAGACGGGCATAGCAGTAGACTCCCAGGTCCTGATCATAAACCACGGTGTAGCCGTCGGGATTCTCGTAGCGGGAGTAGAACTCGTCACCGAATGTTTTCAGTTTTATCTCCGGTCCCTTCTCCTGAGAGAAGGTCAAGACCTCACCGAATATCGAACTCATACCGAATCAACCTGCAGCGTGCGCTGAATGGTGACCGCCGCCTTCTGGCGCTCGGGCGAATTGGATATTTCCGGATAACTATTTAATGATATCACAAAACGAACATGCGTTTTATCGTGCCAGTATTTCGAGATCTAAATTAATAAATCCGAATACACAGGCCACCAAATCTGCAATGCAGGCTATTTTCTGGAAAACCTACTTTCGGCTTTGGCTGCGCGTACCTCTTTTGATTCCTCCAGATGAGGCTCGGCTCCCGGCGGCGGGGACTTTTCCAGATCAATTCCGCTGGAGACGAACCTGCCCTCTTGCAGCAGTGCGTAGGCGAACCGCCCGAGCTTCGCATCATAGATCGCCGAGTAGCCTTCCTCGGTCTCATAGCGGGCGTAAAACTCGTCGCCGTAAACCCGAAGTCTGATTTCCGGTCCCTTCTCCTGAGAGAAGGTGAGAAGCTCTCCAAAGATGGCGCTCATTGATGTGTTGTTAATAATCAATCATAATCATTTATCCGCACATGGCAGCCTTCGATTGACTCACTCGCCTTCTGCGGTGATTCTGCAACAGGAAAGCGATTTCAATGCATACCGATCTGATCTTTTATCGCAATGATATCTGATTGCATTTTCCTGACGGTCATTGCGTACCCTGGTTGAATGTCTTCCCTCAGACCTGTGATCTCTTCCAGCGTCGAATCTGTGGTTTTCCGCACAGCTTTGATATCACATTTCATCTCTTTGATATCGCCTTTCATCTCTTTCATATCACCCTTCATCTCTTTCATGTCGTCCCTTATGTCTAAGAGAAGTGGGATCGCCTTGTCTAATTGAACGAAAGAGCATAGCATGGCAACTTCGCTGGTACGTCCAACGTCGCCGTCGTATTCTTCGAAAGTAATCCTGGAAACATCAGCCATTTCAGGCTTTTTCCCTTCAACCGTCTGCTGGAATGCTGCGATTCTGGCCTCATCTCCTTCTACCAGGGCGATAACCTCTTGCTGGCCGTTCTCTTCCCAATTGTAGGTCGAAAGTCCAGGTATGGCTAGGTTCATGGCGTGTTTCAATAGAAATACTCGATAGCCTACGTCGTGCACTTGGGGGCCGGAGATTTTTATCTTCTGCTTCATGTTCAAGACTGATAGTGTCCGCAAGCTATTTGGTTTTTTCGTTTTCATACCACGACATAGTTAATGCCATAGACTTTTCCCGGCTTGATACAACTTTATCAAGCCTCACAGGTCGTTTCGGCAAGAGTGGATCTGGATAGGAAAAAATGGATGAATAACAATTTTTTTAGTTCATTTTTTAAAAAATTCCCGGAAATGAAATCCTATTTAAATCAAGATCTGCACTGATCGCGTTTCAGCATCTTTAAAAGCTCTTCCGATGAATACTGAGATAAAATGTCCAGCAGCTCCTCAGTATTTTCATAGAAAGCCTTGACGGCAGAAATGCGTGTGCCTATAGTGCCTGTATCATGCGGGCCTTCTTTGCAGTCCTGCAAGCTATTCTCCGCTTCGTCCAGTGCCTTCAGGATGAGTTGAACCTCTTTCTTCAGGTTGCAAAGCAGGGCCTCCTTCAGTGAATCCGGATTGGTTACTGGAACGTAGCGGTATCTTTTGTCGCCGGGAGTCACGATTCTCTTGGCGAGACCCTGGTTTTCCAGAAAAGACATATTGGAGCTTACCGTGGACTTGCTGTAGCCGGTCTTTGCAGTCAGTTCATCCAGCGAGATGGGCTCCCCGGTCAGGAGAAGCAGCCCTCTGAGCAGTCCTGCCGCATCGCTATACCCGTTGTTCTTTGCCACTTCAATGCAGGCATCGATGAGGTGTTGCTTTGCTTTGCCCGCGGGATCATCCCCGAACATACTCGAATAAAACGTCGCAATCCTTAAATATGTTTTGATCAAATAGTTTGTTTGAAATCAACAGAACGATCAATTTTGAGGCTACGAAAAATGGAAGCGCTGGAGAAGGTTGGAGCTTGGATCGCCGACCATCCCGAATTTATACTGCTCTTTGCCGCTCTCCTGACCATCGCCTCCGTTCACTACTCCCAAGAGATTGAGATGAATGTGGGAACAACCGCCTTCGTCAGCGAGGACTCCCGGCTCTACCAGGATTACAACTCCCTTTATGTGGAGCGTTTCGGCATAGACGCCATAGCTGTGGTCATTGAAGCGGACGACGTGGCAAGCCCGCAGGTTCTCAAGGCTATGGATCGGATCGCCGGGCACATGAAGGAAATAAACCACGTGCTGGGAATCCTCAGCATCTCCGAGATCGTGGCTGAAGCCGAGGAGCAGGCGACGGGCAAGAGGATGATCCCGGACAGCCGGGAAGAGATCGATGCCGTCCTCGAAAAGGTCGACCCGGCCCGGCTCCAGGCCCTCATGCCGGACAGAAAGCACGCTCTTCTGGACGTGGCCGTGCCTCTGCACGTGCCGGATTCCATCATCGACGAGATCGTGGCCGAAACCGAAAATACCATCGACAACTCCGAGTTTCCCGCAGATACAACGCTTGCCGTCACGGGAAACATTCCCCTGGAGATCTCAGTCAAGTCGGAGATGTCCGCCAATATGACCGAGCTGTTGGTCGTGGCCATAGTCCTCATGGCTATCGCATTGCTCATATTTTTCCGCCAGAGCAGACATCCCATCCTCCCTCTGCCGGTGGTGCTCCTCGGCATCGCCTGGACCTTCGGGGCGATGGGCTATCTGAAGATCCAGCTCTCCTTCGTCTCTATGGCCGCATTTCCCATACTCATCGGCCTTGGCATCGACTACGCCATACAGTTCCGCACCCGCATTGATGAAGAGCGGATGCTCGGCAAGCCAGCGAGTGAGGCGGCCGGCTTGATGACGGCTCACACCGTTCCTGCCGTTTTCATTGCTCTGATTCTGACTGCCGCCGGATTTGTGGCTCTCATGACCTCCAGCGTCCCAATGGTTCGGGACTTTGGAAAGCTCTGCACCATCGGCATCTTCATGTGCTTTATATCGGCTGCTTTGGTGGGCACAACTCTCCTCTGCCGCATCAAGCCGCCTGAAAGAAGCGATGACAATAGCCATGACAACGATGGCAACGATGGCAACGATGGCAACGATGGCAACGACTCCAAGGGAATAAATGGCAGAGACGACGGCAAGAGAAAAGGGAGACAGGGCATGTCCGGTGTCGGTCCGGTGCTGGCCATGACCGCTGAGACCGCCGTTCACAAGTGGAAGGCGGTACTGGCCGTAGCCTCGGTTGTGGCCGTTGTGGGCCTCTATTTGGATGAGAACATCGATACCGTTACCGATTACAAAAAATACATTCCCCAGGACCTCCCGGAGCTGGTGAACTACCGCCATCTGACCAAGTTCTTCGGCGGCACGGATGCGATGGAGGTGATCGTGCAGGGCGATGACCTTACCGATCCCAAGACTTTGCAGTGGATGGATAAATTTGCGTCCTACGAAGTCGATCATCGAAAAGAAGTGCGTTCCGCCATAAGCATCGCCACCTACATAAAAGCTGCAGGCGGCGGACAGATTCCCGACGACAAGACGGCAATTCGAGGGGTTCTCGATCAGCTTCCTTCAACAGTCACCGATCAGTACCTGAACGATCACGATACCGCTCTGATCAAATTGGATCTCGGCAACTCTCAGGACAACATAGGAGAGTCCGGAATCCTGGAATTGAAGAATGAGATCGACAAAGATATCATCTGGCTTGAGCCTCCGCCCGGCATCTCCGTCATCCAAACCGGAAAGGGATATCTGCTCTCCTCAGTTATCGTGGGGCTTACTACCGGCAGGATTGAGATGACCGTTCTCGGCCTGGTACTCATCTACCTGCTGCTTTTGATCATCTACAGAGATGCCATCAAGTCGCTCCTGCCCATCGTCCCCATGATTATAGTTATCGGCTGGATGGGCGGAGCTATGCACATCCTCGGCATCAGCTACACGCCCATGACCGCAACTCTTGGCGCACTGGTCTTGGGTGTCGGGTCGGAGTATGCCGTGCTCATAATGGAGAGGTTCTATGAGGAACTGGGCAAAGGCGGGGATATCATGGATGTTTTGAAGAAGACCTTTTACCGCATCGGCACGGCCATTGCTTCATCCGGGCTGACGGTGGTCTTCGGATTCTCCGCCCTGGTGTTCTCTCCCTTCATGATCACCTACAACTTCGGGGCGGTGACGGTTCTTTCCATGATCGTCGCCCTGCTCATGACGTTCACCGTTTTTCCGGTGCTTCTCATCAAGCTGGAGTCGAGAAGGCAAAAATTCGAGGCGGCACGCACGAAGTTGAGAACTGTGGCCAAGAGGGCCTGTCCATCGCGGCGATTGGGGCAAGGCTAAAACTAAAAGTGAGTCTGCACTTTATCCTACATCTGATTTTCAAATTTGGCTCTCCATCTTCAATCGAGCTTTTCGATCGAGCCCTTGAAGAGCCCTTGAATTCGGCTCTATTTTGCTGCTGCCACAAACCTCTCCGGAACCATTTTTACAAACGGCCTCCGGGAGATCAGCAGCCAGAGCGCCCCGCAGATCAGGCCTGTCAGGATATTCATGATTCCCAGGACGAGGATGGTGTTGCTCCAGCCGAGCGATATGACGGTCATGCCGATGCTGCCCATGAAGATGCCAAAGCAACTCATGAGTGCCGCAGCCGAACCCGTGTCCTCCTTTTGCTGCTCCAGCATCAGGTTGGCACCGGGAGTGCGGACGGCGCTGGCGGCGACGGTCGAGGGCAGCAGGAGAATCGCGAGGAGCCAGGGGCTGTGCCCACCGAGCACTGCCACCAACAGCCCGCTCAAAGATACGGCGGCAAAGCAGACGATGATAATCGACCTGCGGCTTGCCGCCTTCGACACTCGCATGTAGAGCATGGGCCCTGCGATCATGCCGAAGGCATTGAGGGCGAAGTAGTAGCTGTAGGTCTGTTCGCTCAGACCGAATCCGTTGATGTAGATGTACGAGGACGACGCGATAAAGGCGAGCGAGGAGACGCTCAGCAGAGAAAACACCACTAAAAGCGATGAGAAGCCCGGATTCCTGGCAACTTTTCCGAGACGTGTGGCGGCGTCCAGCATCGATCCGGTAGAGCGTTTGTCGATCGTCTCTTGCAGGGCAATGCTTCCGGCCAAAGCCAGGAGCCCGATAGCCGCCAGCGCCCAAAACATTCCACGCCAGGACATGAATTTGAGCAGTAGAGCGCCAAGGACCGGGGCAGCCGCCGGAGAGATCAGGACCATTGATTGAACCAGCGCCAGGATAGGCTCGCGGCTCTTGCTGTCATAGACATCCTTGATCATGGCCGTGGCTACCGCAAAGGCCCCGCTGCCGCCGACTGCCTGCAGAATGCGAAACAAAATGAGGTGATAGATATCCGAGGATACCGCGCATCCGATGCCCGCCAGGAAATAGATGGAAAGCCCGATGAGCAATACCGGCCTGCGGCCATATTTATCGCTGAGCGGACCCCAAAATAGGGTTCCGGCGGCAAAGAAGACGAAGAACAAGATCAGTGTCAGGTTGGCTAGATCCGCAGAGACGCCGAAGTACTTTGCCATCCCCGGCAAGGCGGGAAGATAAAGATCGGTAGACAGTGGCACGAAGGCGCTGAGAAAGGCTATGAGGGCGATCAGCCCCCGCTCTCCCAGGTATTTCTGTCTTTGGTTTTGAATCATTTCCTGTTGTGATTGTGGTTCTTGCAGTCTCATCGCCTCTTTTTTGCTTCGGATGGTCTCTCTTGCCCACGGGCAGATGAAGATAGCGATGCCGAATGGGAAACCATTTGACCTGGAATTCGCAGGCTATTAATGGATATGAATCCTCGGCAGAGTCCTCTGTTTAATTATTGGTGGAATCATTCGTTATTCATTAAGGTTAATTACTTGCAGCACTTTCCTAAACTGTTCATTCTGAACTATACGCAAAAAATGATAAAATGATCAAACTGCCCCTGTTTTCAAGAATATTACGTTTTTTATTTGATTTTTAAAAGGATAAATTTATATAATATAAATGTAACAGATTGCATAATGGCTAAATCTCGCTGAAATAGCGAAATAGCTTAAAATTAACCACTTTGAAAAAGGGGGCGAAAAAGAAAATGAAGGGAGTAGTAATAGTAGCCGTATTAGCAATCGCCTTGATAGGGGGTTGCGGCACTGTGCTGGCAAACCCACCATTGGTACCGCCGGTACAGTATGAGCAGTTTTGTGAAAATCAAAAGGTAGCTGGATCGGGAGTGGTTGACGTCAGCACATCCATCATCGACAAGAAAATCGCTCTCGAATACTATAACACCATGGCCGGAGACGGCGACCTTGAGCTGGATTCCGAGAATGCTTATTCTCAGGACCCGGACAAGCTCAAGAGGAATGTGACCACTGTCAACGGCGGTCTTGAGTCGGGCTTTAATCTCTACGAGACCACCAAGATGACATACTCCGGAACAACGCCTCTCACCGGCGGAAAGTATCTGCATTCCAAAGCATTCTATGGCGGAATTGGCGCTGACGTTCAGGAAATGTACTCCGTGAATGAGATGGAAAAGGACGATACATCGTTCTTTGCCTCTACAACGCCCTACCAGCCGAGGGATTTCAGGAATGTCAGCCCTGAGAAGCTAATCGGCAAGCTCAAGGATGCAGGAAGAAATACCTCTCAGGTTGAGGAACTTATGACCGCGGACAACGGCATGTATATCCCGTCCCACTTGATCGGCATCGAGACCAAGAACAGCTTCAACGGCACATGGGGCACTGATGCCACCTGGCACAAGATATTCTACAAGGATATCAAGGCCCACGAGATGTTCACCGGACAGTTCGAGGCTGAGAAGACCATCAAGTTCCATGAGAACCCGGTGCCCGAGAGAATCCGAGCGCCTTGCGAGGGAATCGACTGCTAGGGTAACCTGGCAGTAAACCTTTTTTATCGACGAGTTCATTCTTATTGACGGATTATTTTTGCCGGAATTAATTAATTGTAAAATATTGTAACTAAAAATTATGCTAAAATTAATATTATTTTGCAATAAATATTATTATGTCTATAATTTACTTTGAACCGGCATTCTATAATCATTCCCGGACAATTCCGGGCTATTGCATTTGAATCTCCTTGAATATCAGCAAAAGGAATAAATGGTTAAAGCTCAAGTACCAGAAAAAAGGGGTTAAATAAAGAGAGCCCTTTAGAGAAAGGAGGTTCATAAATGAAGTTGATTCTCACAGTCTTCGTAGTATGCGTGCTCCTGGCAGGCGTCGTGGCTTCGGCCAGCGCCGCGGATGTTCTTGATTTGAGCACCATCGGCAAGAGCACGTCTCAAAATGTTACCGCACTGCCAAAGGTTTCGCCCAATATGCCCACCATCGCTCCCATAGCATTGGGCGGCCAAACGGAAAAGAGTGTATTGGATCTCAGCACCTTGGGAAAGAAGGCTGAATCGAATGTGGCTGCAACTCTGATCAAAGGCGCATCCGCGATAACGGTAACACCCATGTTCGCCGTCAAGAACGCCAATGCTTCAAACGTTGCCGGATCCATCGTTACATTGCCCGTCGCAGTAGCCGCTAACGCGACCGTCTACACTCCACCAATAGCGATATTCGGCGGAGCTTAAGCAAAGATCGGGGCCAGGTAGTGATTCGGAGCAAACGTTCAAGCATAACAGGTTGGGCTCAGCAGTTCGCTTCAACCGGAAACGGGATGAACGGCTAAAGAACAAGAGGATACCAGAATGTCGGTAGAGTTGAAGGTTGATGACAAAGACATTGCATTAAATGCCTTTACCCAGGAGTTCATGGGGAATGTCGCAATCGCCATGGCCGAGTCTCTGCGTGGCGTAGATGTTGATTGGAAGGAGATAGCGATAAAAATCGTCCGGGATTAAATTGTTGGGGTTAAGCCCCACTCAATTGATCCCGTTATTCCTTCTTGCCCTTTCGGAAAGCGGACGATAGATCTATGAAATAGGTTCCTTCCTTCACAGCCATGATCAATTCGTCCCTTTCGAAGAGGGAGGGCAGATTCAATTCGTAAGTTCCGGGGCCGGTTATTTTGATGCTCTCCACCTTATTTTCCTCCGACTGCACCTGGGAGGGCAGCGTCTTTATGCTCGCTGTTCCTTGCCGTTCGGGGGACGGCTCGCTTGATGCCTCGGTCGGATCACTGCGAGCTGCTATGGGATTTTGAGGCACGGAACATTGAGGCGCTTTATTATAAGACGCTTTATTATATGCTTCATCCTCTGAGCGGGCGCTGTCCGATCGGGCAGGAGAACTCTGCCAAGCGGCTTCATGCCGATCAGAGGGCGGCTCGCAATGCGCCTCGAAGGATGCGCGAGCATTGGAGGGCTTTGCAGTCGGAACGGTCTCGCCGGTTCTCTCAACTGTTCTCTCAATTGGCATCCCAACTCTCTGGACCTCGTACTCGTCTCCGGCAGCTTTCCTGGGAGGCACTCGCACGCCCATCGCTCTGGTTATGATCTGCTCGGTCGTTGCGGAGAGACCATTGCCCTGCACGGGCTTCTTTCGCACGAACATGAACTTCTTCCAGCCGCAGACGGGACAGCCCTTCAGGATATCTTCGCCGGACTCGAAGACGTTATTGCAGCGAGTGCAGATATGAGGCATCTTTTCTCCGGCCTTCAGTCTCCCACAGAGACCTTGGTGCTGATTTGGTACTTATCCTTCTCAATGGTGCGCAGCTGGTTGGCCGGGCCGATGACGGTCAGCCTGCCTTTGATGTTTCTGCCGAAGAGTCTGTCGAAGAGAGACCCTTCTTTCTTGGATGGATAGCTCTCGATCTCAATTCCGGAGAACTCGTCCACCCGAATCTCGGTCATGGTCATCTCTATCAGACGCACCTCTTCATCCGGAGTGAGCCCGCTCTCCAGGACCACAATGCGGCCTGTTTTGACCTTGTCAAGAATTAGCCTGATCTTCTCCATCGAGGTCATGTTCTCCAGCTTCTCTCCGGAGACAAGATCCATCTGCACTTCTCTCATCAGATCACCCGAAATTGTGAGCTATCGCTTCGTAGAGGTCGTCGATATTCGATCCTTCCAAGGCCGAGATCGGCACCATTGCATGCTGGGGGAACGCGGCCTTGATGCGGGACGGCGAGGCGTTGGGCAGGTCCATCTTATTGGCCACGATGAGAAGCGGGAGCTTTCTGGCCTCCATGTTGCCTATCACCGTCACATTAACCTGGGTGTAGGGGTCTTCCGTCGAGTCCATAACCAGCAGCACGCCGTCCAGGTCGTCCAGCCATTTGATGGCCTCGATGACGCCCTCGGTGGCCTCCTTCGCCCTTTTCTTCGCTTCCTGTTCGGAGAGCCCGAAGGCCATAAACTCCTTGAAATCGATCTTCGTGGCCATGCCCGGCGTGTCAACGATATCAAGTTCGATGCTCGAGCCGTTGGCATTGATCATCACGCCCTCCTTTCGCATAGCCCTGCGGGTCTCATGTGGAATGGGCGAGACGCTGCCGAAGCTCTCGCCATCGCTCCAGTCATGAACAATTCGGTTGGCTAAGGTGGTCTTTCCGGCATTGGGCGGGCCGTACAGGCCGATCTTAGCCCTCTTCTTTTTAAATATGCTGTTGATCCAGGCATCAAGACTCCGCTTGAAACCGCTGAAGAAACCCATGTCCTACCTCAAGGGAAGAATAGCCCATATCTGTACTAATAATTTTCCGTAACTTATATTCGAGAATGGACCTGCCGTCTCGAAGAGCAGATTTGCCATCTTACGAATATTATTAATAAGCCTTTACTTTATAAGTCTTCTGCAACAAGAATAAAGAGACGAAAAAATTGTGAGCGAGGAAATGAATAGTGGATGCGACTGGAGAGTCTGCAAAAAAGAGAAAACGGCCCTCTGGCATCCTAAATAGCTCTTTCAAATAAAGAGGTCCTGGGCCGGGCAGGTGCGGATGAAGTCATTGAACTTGCCCGACCTTCTCAGGGCCTTCCATGCATCCTCCAGGCTCCCGCAGCGGACATTTGCCATGCTCTCTTTCAGGTACGGGCAGCCTCGAACGCTGCCGTCCACGCCGATGTGCATCCATTTTCTGCCGGCCATGCAGCCCAGCATCTGGCCCTCGAAATAGGTGTTGGCAAAGAGACGGGGCCCGACCGGCGAGGAGTTGATCCTGCGGTAGATCTCGATTATCTTCTCGCGCTCGATCTGGGTGAGCCGCTCCTCCGGGGCTTTCGGCATTCCTTCCCAGACGGACAGCTCCTGCACGCCCAGCTTCGCGGCGAGATCATAAAGCTCCAGTATGCGATCGACCTGTCCGGATTTGATGTGGCAGGACATGGTGACCATGAGTCCGGTATCAAGAGCGATCTTGATGGCTTCGATGGCCTTGGCGTATGCGCCCGGAACGCCGCGCACCCGGTCGTGCTCTTCGGGGTCGGTGCTGTAGATGCCTACTATCAGGTTGTATAGCCCGGCTTCTCTGAGCTTGACCGCCTTTTCCACCGTCATCTCCAGGCCCGGCGTGAAGAGGTTGACCACAGCTTTTTCGGGATCGACGTGGCTGATCAGTTCAAAGATATCCTCCCGCAAAAGCGGATCGCCCTCGGTGAAAGTGATGATGCAGGTGCCCATCTGCAGGGCTTCGTCGATAATGCGCAGGATTTCATCGTGACTGAGTTCGCCCTCGCCTTCCCGGATCAGGCAGTGGTCGCACCTGGCACCGCACTGCCGCGTGACCTCGATGGAGACCGTTTGGGGTACGGGACGGCCTATGGCTTCTCGCGCCTCATTGATGATCAATCGCTTGAAGGGGCCACTGGGAATGGGCGGCAGCCAGGTGCTGATAACGATGTCCTTCAACCGGACCTGGGCGGGCTTCTCGTCGGCCAGCCTCTGGTTTGCCATCTTGAAAAAGGGCTGGACCATGGCAGCTAGTGCGCCATGCGCCTGTAATGCCCGCAGGTCACGGTCGAAGTCCACGCTGAGGGCAGCCGTCTTGATCAACTGGGTCATTAAGTTTGTTGTCTTTTTCGAGCGGTTAAAGATTTATCGGCCACGCCGTGACATGGCCCGGCAATAGGGAGTACGCGAGATTGGAGTGCGAGAGATAGAGTTAAATCGACTGGACCTCTTAAGGGCGATCAAGGTGAAATCTAGTGTCTGAAGTTGTACTGGCCTATTCCGGTGGCTTGGATACATCAGTATGCATTCCGCTCCTGAGAGAGCGCTATGGATTTGATAAGGTTGTTACAGTTCTCGTGGACGTCGGTCAGCCTCGATCCGACATCGAGCGCGGGAACCTCAGGGCCAAGCAGTTGGCCGACGAGCAATACACAATTGACGCCAGGGAGGAGTTCGTCAAGACCTGTCTCTTCCCGCTCATCAAAGCGAACGGCTCGTATGAAGGATACGTGCTGGGAACGGCCATAGCAAGGCCGCTCATCGCCAGCAAGGCAGTGGAGATCGCAAAGCAGAAAGGCATTAAGAATCTGGCTCACGGCTGTACGGGACGCGGCAACGACCAACTGCGCTTTGAGGCCATCTTCCGGGCTACGGACTGCCGGGTCATCGCGCCCATGAGGGAGCTTGACCTGGCCCGCGAGTGGGAGATCGACTATGCTCGCGAGCACGGCATCGAAGTGCCCGTCACCAAGGAGAAGCCCTGGTCCATCGACGAGAATATCTGGTCTCGCTCCATCGAAGGCGGAAAGCTGGAGGACCCCTACTTCGAGCCGCCCGAGGAGATCTACGGCTGGACCAAGACGCCTCGCGGCGACCGGCCCGCGCAGGTTGTGGAGATCGGTTTTGAACAAGGCATTCCCGTTTCCCTGGACGGCGTTCGCATGGGCGGCGTGGAGCTGATCGAGAAGCTCAACATCATAGGCGGTGAGCACGGCGTGGGCAGGACGGACATGGTCGAGGACAGGGTTCTGGGCCTCAAGGCGCGCGAGAACTACGAGCATCCGGCAGCTACCATTCTCCTGGCGGCACACAAGGATCTGGAGCATCTGGTGCTCTCCCGGTTCGAGCTGAAGTTCAAGGTCATGGTGGACGAGGCATGGTCGGAGATGGCCTACATGGGCCTCGTGGAGGACCCGTTCTACGCAGACCTGAATGCCTTCGTGGACCAATCCCAAAAGAGGATGAACGGCTCGGTCAGGATGAAGCTGTACTGCGGAAATGCCGTCTCTGTGGGACGCCGGTCTCCCGACGCACTCTATTCCCAGGACATGGTCTCCTTCGACTCCCAGACTCTGAGCCAGAAGGATGCAGAGGGCTTTGCCAAGTATCACGGCTTCCAGGCCAGGCTCCTGAAGCGAAAGAGTGCCTGAGGAATCCTCGAAACATATCTGAAGCCTCCTCAAATCATCCCCGAGGCATCCTCGAATCATTCCCGAAACATCTGAAAACTCGCCGACTTCCTTGCCCGGCATCATCAAGAGAGGGCGAGGAAGGGTAGGATTTATTTGATAATGTAGCCCAATACTACAGGCATGGCCAAACTTGTGATATCCGAGGATGCCGGGTCGGAGGACCTGGCTGTGCTCGCTCTTGCCATCAATGAGATCATTCGGCTGCCCGTGACGCTGCGCAGCAGCGGTGCAGCGGGCGTTCGGGTGGAGAAGGGCAGGGTTCTGGATAGCAACTACAGCGGCCCCGTCCTGGAGGAGGTCATCCGCAGCGGGCGGCCTGTTCGCACCGTTCCGAAGTCCGGAGCCTACCAAGGGATTCCCGTTTCCGTGGCACCCATAATCGTGGACGGCAAAACCATCGCCGCCGTGGGCGTGGTGGATGTAGCGGGCACCATCGATATCCCTGAGGTCTTCGGGGCTTACGAAGACGTGCTAAAACAGGTTAAAGGCATAGAGAAGAGATGATAATCCGGAGAGCAGAGCCCAAAGACCTGGCCCAGATTGTCCTGATCGAGGGGCTTTGCTTCTCGGAGGATACCGCTTTTCCGCCGGGAATGTTCTCCTACCTCATTCGCTATTCCATCGCTCTGGTAGCCTGCGAGCCGCCGGCAAAGGTTTTGGGTTTTATCATCGGCTACGCCAGCGGCACTGCCGGCGCGGTCTACACTCTGGACGTTCATCCTCTTTATCGCAGGCTGGGCATCGCCAAGGCGCTCATCGCTGCTCTGGAAAAAGAGCTGAAGGCAGAGGGCGCGAAGGCTGTGCGGCTGGAGGCGGCGCTGGAAAAACCGGAGACGATGGAGCTGTACCGCAAGGCAGGATACCGGGAGAGGGAGCTTGTTCGCAATTACTATGGGCGGGGAAAGCACGCCGTGCGGATGTGGAAGAAGCTGGAATGATCGGAAAATTAATCGGAAATAATCAGAAAATAATAAGAAAATATAAAAAATTTAATAAAATTTGCAGCCTTTACATCGCTTTCCGCGTTCGCCTTATTTTATCCACTCTAACCCGCTTTCATTATAGTCCGCATAAAACAGTCCCACTTTCTCCCAGGCATACTTTCCGTTCATCTCTTTCACCGCAAGCAGAGAGTAATCCGCAAAATCCCGGTCCCCTGCCTCGTTGAGCATGGTGCGGCCCGTCGCTCCGCAGTAGTTGTCGGCGATCTGCACATAAGCCGCCTTCAACTGCGGGAAGGTGCCGTTCCCGGCCAAAAGCTCCGCTTCCGTCGCAATCCAGAGTGCATCGTAGGCTGCAACCGCGTAAGCGCTTGGCTTGGAGCCGGTAGACTTTTTAACTGAATTGCTCACGTCCTTGTAGAGTTGCCGGTCATCTTCGCCGCTATAAATCGGCGCGATGAAGTCGGTTTTGACGGCAAAGTCGGCCAGGGTGCCGTTCTCTGCCAGATCAGCCTGATTGGCGATGCCGTCCGAGCCGAACCATTTTACGGATGAGAGGACCGGATCTCCGGCGGCCAGGCCCATGATCTTGCCGCCCTCTTCGAAGGACAACAAATAGACCCCCACCCTGTCCGCGCCGTAGCGAGAGACAGCATCCTTCACTTTTGCGCTCAATGCCCGAACGTCTTGTGAATAGTCGGACGAATTTGGTGCATAACGAACGCCGTCCAGCACCACGCCCTTTTCGGCCAGGAAACCCTTTCCGGTAGCCTTCAGCAGGTCATCGGCCCAAACGTCTTTCCTGGCCATGGGAACTATGGCAGTGACGTTGCTGGATGCCAGCACCAGGTCCATAACCTCACCCTGGTGGGTATCGTCAGTTACCAGGCGGTAGATATTGTCGCCGGGAACGGCAAGGGACGGGGCCGTGCTGCTGGTGGCAATGAGAATAACTCCGTTCTCGTCGGCATAGTCTTTCATAGCCTGCAACTCCTGGCTGGAGCCGGATGCGATGATGATATCAATTCCCGTCTCACAGAGGATTTTCAGCTTTTCGACAGCCGTAGAAGGATCTGCTTTGGTATCTTCAAACGTCAGAACGACCCGCTTGCAGGAACCGATATTCTCCAGAAAGCGGTTGACATCCATCAGCCCAATATCCAGTGCAGCCGTTATCTGCTTGCCGCTGCCGGCCCAGTCTCCCGAGACGGGAACAAGGGCTCCGATGCTGATATTTTCCAGCTTCGGGCTCTCCGCTCCGGCGGTTATGATCATCGCCAAAAGGCTAATCAATAGGATCTTTGCGTTCATACATAACTTTTTTTGATTGTAAGTACATAAATTTATTTCCTGGATCAATGAACTATGATAACTTTTAAAAAATTTTTCTTTTTTTAAAAAATTCGCAGGAAGATAGACGCCCGAATGAAAAGCCCATTCATTCGGCCTTGGCCACGATCATGGTAATATCGTCGAATTGAGCCTGATCTTCGGCGAACAGAGCAATATCCTTGAGAATTGCTTCGAGAATTCCCTGCGCGCTCAAATCTCGCGATCCTCGAACCGTGCGGCAGAGCCTGGCCAGGCCGTACTGCTCCTCCCGGTCATTGATGGCCTCATTCACGCCGTCCGTATAAAGAACCAGGATGTCTCCGGGCAATAGATCGATCTGCCGCTCCTCGTACTTCATGCCTTCCACCACACCCAAAGCAATTCCCGTGACCTCCAATGCCCTGAACCGATCCTCGCCCCGGCGCATGAGCAGCGGCGGCGGATGCCCGGCATTGGCATAAACCAGGCTTTTTGTCTGCTCGTCGAGGACGCCGTAAAACAGGGTCACAAACATGCCGGAGCGGGAGTCGGCAGAGATCATGTCGTTGGCATCCTGCAAAACCTCGGTTCCTTTTTCATGATGCGTGGCGTTTGCTCTCACAATGGTTCGAGACAGCGCCATGAAGAGGGCGGCAGGGATGCTCTTTCCCGAGACATCGGCAATGACCATGCCCATGCGCTCATTTCCGGGAATAAAATCATAAAAGTCTCCCCCGACTTCCATAGCCGAGATGCTGGTGGCCGCCAGATCGAATCCTCGCACGGGTGGAACCCTCTCCGGCAGGAAGCTTCTCTGGATGTCGGAGGCGATGCGCAGCTCCGCGCGGGATTGCTCCAGCGTCTTTTCCGCTTTGCGAATGCTGGTCATGTCACGGACGGATTCGATGGCTCCAAGCAATTGTCCCGATGAATCCCGCAGCGGCGTGGCTTTGGCCCACAGGTTTGCGCCGCCTCCTTTGAATTTGGGGACAAAGACTTCTGTGGTCAGCGTCTCGCCCTCTCTTTGAATGCTCGGGTACTTTTCCGCCGCCGCGTCGTCATAGTCCAATGCCAGGTCGATGAGCATAGGCCGGAGCGTACCATAAAATGGAAGAGAGTATTCATAGTCTCCCTTTCCCAGGATGTCTTCCGGCTTCACGCCGCTCAGCTCCTGCAACGCTCGGTTCCAGGCCAGGACCCGCCGGTTCAGATCGATAACAAAAGTGGCGTCGGGCAGGAAGGAGATGATGTTTTCCAGCTTTTCCTCCGCGCGCTTTTGGCTTGTGATGTTCACGGCTACGTTGACGACACCGCTCACAAGTCCTTTGTCGTCCAATATCGGATTTGCGTGAGAGATCCAGGTTTTGCCGTCCGGGGTTTCCAGCTCGCCGCATTGCGGTCGACCGATCTGCAGTGCTCGCAGAGCCGTGCAACCTGCACAGGGCTCATCAAGACCCTGAATTAGCCGGTAGCAGAGCTTGCCTTTAACCTCCTCCTCCGAGAGGCCCAGATGTCTGGTAACGGCGCGGTTCAGCCAGATGATGCGCATCTCGGGATCGAGGTACTCGACAGCCACGTTCTTCAGGCCGCCGAGGATGGCGGCTTTCTCCTGCTCCGAGCGCTGTAGAGCCTGCTCTGCCTTCTTTTTCGCGGTGATGTCGCGAATGGATTCGATTGCTCCAATGATCCTTCCTTTGGAATCGTAGAGCGGGGTTGCCTTGGCCCAAATAAACGAACCGCCCGGCCCAAAGGTCGGTATGAAGATCTCTGCCGTGATGGTGTTTCCGTCTCTTTGCAGGGAGTCGTAATTTTCCGTTACATATTCTTCTGACAGGAGCGCCAGGTCGGCGAGAATGGGCCTTCGCTGGCCGTAAAATGGCAGGGCATATTCAAAATCGCCCTTGCCGATCATGTCTTCGGCCTTTGCGCCGGTGAGCTTTTCCATAGCCCGGTTCCAGGCGATCACCCTGCCGTCTCCATTGATGGCCAAAACTGCATCCGGGATAAAGTCGATGACTGCAGCCAGCGAGCGGTCGTTGTCTGCTCCAAGCTTCATCAATTCCGGCTTGACAGGCGTCGCTGCATCTTTTTCGATGTGCTTGCCTGCCGGCGCATCTTCCCCTTGTTTATCCTGGCACATGCTCGCATCCCATTGCGCATTACATCAATAAGTTCGATCATTTGACATGATCGCAAGCGCGCAATTTTATCATAATATGAATTAACAACATTCTAATCATATTTAAGCATTAACGTTGCGGGCTCCGGCGCTATAAACGCTAGGCTGGAAGCCTGCCGGAGACTTACCACAAAGTTTATAATCAATTTAGAATATCTCGTCATTTGCCGTAATGTTAAAATTTTGACGTTTGGTTCAAGCTGGCCTGCAATGGGAACGGCTTCGGATGGTACTTCGTCAAATATCGAAAAAAGTGCGAACACTGAATGAGAGTGGAGAGGTAACATGATGAGAGATTTTTGCATATTGATCGTTGCGATTTCAATGGTGATTCTAGCGCCAGCAGTCGCAGACTCGCCTGCCGATGCCTTGGGCGCGAGTAAGAACGCGGTTACAATGATACCTAACGCGACCATAATAAATCCGATGGACCCAGGATACGTTTGGGGCAATCCGCAAGCAATAGTTCTCTCGGGCACAAATCCGGTAGTATTTTTGAATTCCGCATTCAAAACAGAGGTAGGCGGCCTAGCATCGGGTCCGTCATTCACTTCCAGCATCAACCGCTTCAGGAGCGATGATCCGAATGCCGGTGTCAGCAACGCTACCAAGAAGGCGGCAAAGGTCGGACTGACCCATTGGTCTTGAAAATACGGATTTCGGCCCGAATGGTGCAAGCAAGATCGGAGAAAAATCACTGTTCGTGAGTCTAATGCTTGCGAATCCGAATATTTTTTCAAGACACAATGATCAATTATATCAAGACACGATGAGCACAATCTTCCAAATGTTCCTATTTCGGCATTGCTATGCTAGATATAAAACATTGCAGTAGTCGGCTCAATTTTTAAATAATAACATCATTTTCTAAATTATTTTGATAAATCCGTCTTGATCAAATCAAATCGGACCGAATTATTAAAGAACAGGATAATGAATCATTGGTAAAAGCTATAGGGAAATGGCCCGGCCAGAAGGCCGGTTGGAAGGTGAACCATTTCCCCCTCTAGGGAAGTATAGACCTAGAAGGTAGCTGTATCCTTAAGGCCCATACTAAAATTACTCTCTAATTGATTGTAATTAAATTTTGCGCAGACTTTAGATCGTTATTTTAAATCATAACTTATCTCTTACTCATTATACGATAACACATATCCTAAATTCAATTCTATATCTCTTAAGAAAACTCTGTCTGCGATGATGGCAATCTATCCTCCAGCCGGGCACTTCCCCGCGGATCGAGTGGCATTAGCCCTTTTTTCGATGATCCAGGCAAATCGGGCAAGTTCCGGTTAGGTCGACGCAAGATCCATATATCTGCCATATAAATAGGTCAAAAAGGAGCTAACGTCCATGAATCGTTTTGCAGCAATTATCTTTGCTTTCTCTCTCTTGGCGGGCCTGACATCGTCCGGCGCTGCCCTGGAATCGAAGGTCCTTATGGTCACGGAAAAGACGCTTTCTGTGGACCTCGGTCCAAGTTATGAAATTCTCAGCAGCAAATTGAATACCAGTGATAAGGGAATGACATCCCAGGACTTCATCATCAACGATACCGCCAGCAGTGGATCGGCATTTCTTTCCATCATGAGCATCTATGATGAGGTTATGGGAAAGCTCAGTCCCGGCGTCATCTCGGAAATATTCCTGACCGGCGGCCTGGCAGGAGTTCAGGAACGAGGGGACAGGGAGATCGAAAATTGGACTGCGATGAACGGTCTTGGTGAAAACGTGACAGTCCACGTCCTGAGCAGCAATGATAGCCGCATTGAGTCGGTAGGTGGAAAATACGATGTGGCGGTCTGGAACCTGGACGGCTCGAACTACGTCGTCATGACATCGTTACTGGAGAGAAATAATACAATCCGGATCATCAAGACGCTGGCCATAAATTAAACTTGTGTTCTTTCATTGCTTTCATTTTTTAAATATAATATAATTATTTATTTACGGTCTGGATTTTGATAATGTCTCAAAGCCGGATTTTATTTATTTAAATTGTTATAGATAATATAAAATTGGTCCAATTGCTGCATGGACAGGAACGGATCATTATTCGCAGAGATATAGGTTGCTTGCTGGAATAATCCCTGAACACCAACTTTATAAATGATTATGTAAAGACGTTTGGTATTCACCGACAATTGACTGCCATATCTATTCAAACTCATGCACAAAATGTGCATTCCCAAGTTGACCTGTGCTGATACGGATGAGGGCAGAATGGCGGCACTAAAATGGCAGATAATATCATGGCTGCAATATCAATCTCTGGTGAGAGCAGGCCTTTGAACCGATGCGAGAAATGAGCATGTTTCCAAAATTGAGCTTTACGTGGCAAATTTGCATCGGCCTCGTAGCCGGCATTCTGGTCGGCATCACCTTCGGGGATCTGTGCATAGTTTTTGAGCCGTTTTCATCGGCATTTATCAAAATTATGCAGATCACCGTCATTCCCCTGATCGTGACCACACTCATCTCAGGCATTGGGAGCATCAAGAAGTCAGACGCAGGGATTATCGCCCGGAGCTTTTGTTACATCCTGTTGATGTTTTGGTTGATCGGAGTCGTATCCTTCATGGCTATGCAGTTTGCTTTTCCCTCCATTGGAAAGCTTGCTTTATTCGGCACGAGAGCCTCATCGGAATTGGACCCGCTGAACACCTTTGAACTGTTCATCCCATCTAATCCGTTTGGCTCACTGGCTCATGGCTATCTGCCTGCCGTAGTGATCTTCTGTCTTCTTCTTGCTTTCGTGCTTCTCGGAAACGATCGCAGCAAGCCTTTAGTGGAGCTTTGCAGCATCCTCACCGAAGCATTATTCTCCATCACGGACATTGTTTCAAGAGTCATTCCCATTGGCATATTTGTCACCATGGCCTACAATGTAGGAACAATATCATTAAAATATTTCTTAGAGATGCAGACGTTTTTTGTGTCTTTGGTTGTTGTCGGTCTCTTGCTTTGCACAATAATCTTGCCGCTGATTGTCTCGTCTCTTACTCCGTTTGGCTTTCGAGAAATCCTCGCTTCGGCAAGCAGGTCTATGATCCTTGCCTTTTCTGCAGGCAGTATTACCATTACTTTGCCCTTAATCGAAAAAGATCTGCAAAGCCTCTTTAAGATGGATGACCGCAACGAGCATTTCCGATCCTTAAGCGAAACGCTTGTTCCGCTGACATATGTGTTTCCTTCCATCGGATCATTTGCTCCGCTGCTATTCATTCTCTTTGCCGCTTGGTACTATCGAGTTCCTATGCACTTAAAGGATCAGTTGTTGCTCATTGCGGCAGGAATCCCGAGCGTCTTTGGAAGCAGCAGAGTCTCTGTGCTTTTTCTTCTGAATATTTTTCACATTCCCGAAGATGCATTTCAACTCTATAATTTTTCCCTCCCGTTCTTTGTCTATTTCGTCTCGGCCCTGGGGTGCATGTCAATATTCTCATTATGTGCAATCTGCATGGCTCATCTCACCGGGCGTCTCCAATTTCGCAAGAAACGGATCATCATGGTTGCCGTAGTCATAATACTGCTGCTGAGCGCATCCATCGTCGGCCTTAGATTGGGCTTTTCCGCTCTTTTAGCCGGCGAAAATAGCAATCAGGAACTCATAAGCTCCATGATGCTGCCAAACGGTGCAGTGGTAATATCGGGCATGAAGCTGCCTCTGACAAATGACGGTCTGCAAATGGAGGACCTCGCAAAGGCAAAGGTCTATTCGAACGCTTCGGGCTTGTTGCCGGACGATAGTCCTCCCACAGCCAAATGCCTTCAGCGAATCAAGGCCCGGCAGTCATTGCGTGTGGGATACATTCCCAATCGTATTCCCTTTGCCTTTATCAACCGCAGCGGGTCTCTGGTGGGCTATGACGTGCAGATGGCTTACGATCTGGCCGACTTTCTGGAAGTTCCTCAAATTGAATTTGTCCCTGTCAATAAGATCAATATGGCGGATTTTCTGGAAAATAGGACATGCGATATTATCATGACCGGCCTGGAGGCAACCGCGCAAAGGATGGAGCGAATGAGATTTACTTCAACCTTCATGACCCTCCATCTGGCGTTCCTGGTTAGAGATGATCGACAGGAAGAGTTTGAGAAATTTGAGACGATCCGAACGATGGACGGTTTGACGATAGCATTAGTCAAGGACAGCCCCAATTTCCTGGAGCGAATCAAGAAACTGTTACCTAATGCCAAAATAGTCGAACTGAATAATTATGAGGAATATTTTGCAGCAAAGGATATTGATGCGCTTTTCACAACAGAAGAACAGGGTTCAATCTTCGCAGTGATTCATCCAAATTATGACGTGGCCATCGTCAAACCAACGAACTTTTACAAAGTTTTACTGGCCTATCCGGTGGCAAAGGGTGAGGATGACTTCTTAAATCTACTCAATTACTGGATGAAGATGGAGGAAGAATACGGTGAGCTGAATGATAAACATAAATATTGGATACTTGGCGAAGGAGCACATCAGGAGCGATCTCGCTGGTCCGTGGTCAAGGATGTGCTTCACTTGGTAGATTGATGGCAAGGTCGCGACCAAATCGAAACAAACTTGATGTGTATCCCTTAAGAAATGAGCGAAGAAAGTATCTGCTCGATTGCTGCCAGTTCGCTGATTCACCGCTGCTTGTACCACATCTTTATATTTGCAGAGATTCATTTATCAAAAAAGGGAATGCTCCGACCCTATTAGTAGGATTGTGTCCCTCCCTGCTTCGGGTAGCGTTCCCTTTGCTATTCTCCTGCTCCTCTCTTGCGGTTGCAGGACGCCGGAAATTGCCGGGCGGAGAGAAATTTGCGCATCGGAATTTTGCACATCGCGAATGATGTCACCAGAATGAAACGTCTGTTGGATGTCCTCATCGAGATGATGCCAGGAGTGAGCTTGATGAATCACGGGGCCTCAAGCACGACCTCGATGACCTCCTGCAAAGAAAAATGGATGCCGTCGGCGAAAGAGCATTGCACCGGCACATCCGGGACCGAGTGCTCGCCGAGGCTGCGCCTCCGTGAAGCATGAAAATTGATCCTTCACACCCGTCTCTTGATTATCTCCACCCCGCCTGCTCTCGCCAGATACAGCTCATCCAGGTTGTCGAATATCCCGTGCTCCACAATCCCCGGAATCCCGCACAGCCGCGCCGCCAGCGCCTCCGGCTCCTCGATCGCCCCGAAGTCCACGTCCATCACGAAGTTCCCGTTGTCCGTGATCACCGGCCCGTCCTTCATCTTGCCAAGCCGCAGCACCGGGATGCCGCCCAGCTCCCGCAGCCGCCGCTCTACGAGCTTTGCCGCAAAGGGCAGCACCTCCACAGGCACCGGCCAGGTGAGCTTTTCCACGTACTTGCTCTCATCGGCCACGATCACGAACCGCTGGGCCGAGCAGGCGACCACCTTCTCGCGCGTGTGCGCCGCCCCGCCGCCCTTGATGACGAACAGGCTGCTGTCAACCTGATCGGCTCCGTCAATGGCCAGATCAAGCGCGGGATGCACATTCAGCGTGGTGAGCGTAATCCCGGAAGCGATGGCCAGGTTCTCCGCCTGAAAAGAGGTGGGAACGCCCAGGAATTGCAGGCTCTCCTCTTTGACCCTCACTCCCAGCCGCTTGATCGTCCAGGCCACGGTGGAGCCGGTGCCAAGGCCAACTACCATGCCGCTTTTAACCAGCTCTGCTGCCGCCTCTCCGGCCAGCCTTTTGGCATCCGCATTAGCAGAAGCGTCTTTCATGAATCCTCGAATTTTGTCCTCGAATTTGCACCAAGCTTTGCCGCCGCCGCTATCCCACGATCTGGCTCTTCACCGTGGTGAACATCGGCCCGCGCAGGTCCATCTTGTGCTTGTAGCTGGTGATGTACCTCTCCAGAGCCGGATGAATCTTGACGTTTATGTCGCCGGGGCTGCGAATGATCCGGGCGCGGGTCTCCGACTCCTTCCCGGCCATGCTCGCAATCTCGGCCTCGTAAGCCGCGCCCTGGGCAAACGCATCGATGTACCTGATGCCAGTGGTCACGCCCTCCGAGAATGCCTCTTCCCAGCGAGAGGTGTGCGGGATGCCCATGATGTTCTGCTTGAACACCACGATCTCATTCATGGCTGCTGGACCGCATAGCTTTGTGTTCTCCTCGGGCTCGACCACTGAAACCTTTACTTTGCGCCCGAACAGCTCGCCCTCCCAGGCCAGGAATTCGCATGGGGAGACGGTGTCGCCGTGCTCGATGCATGTCTGGACTATCGCCTCGGCCATAGCCTGTCCGGCGGGCGTGGACGGAACCTTGTCAACGCTGATCATCTGCGCCATCTCCCGCGCCGACAGTTGCCACTCCGTCTGGAACTGCGGGTAGGACAGAGCCCGCATGTCCTGAGAGTTGTGCAGGATCATGGCGATCCTCTCTACTCCCAGGCCCAGGTTCATGACCGGATAGGGAATGTCGTACTGCGAGAGAGCAGTGGGCGAATAGATGCCGAAGGTCGCCACCTCCACCCAGCCGCTCTTGTACTTGGTGTCCGAGCCGGCCAGGCCCGGATGGTAAGCGTAAACCTCGATTTGCGTGCCCGGCGTGTAGTACTTGCTCCTTTTGTCGTCAGGCCGGAACTGGAACTTCTGGAAGCCGAACTGGCTGAGCAGCCCATCGGCCACGGCTTTTCCCATCTCGACGGATACCTCCTCGTCCATGATTACGCAGCTTGCCGAGTAGTAGCTCATCAGCCGTGCCGCGTCCTCCGCTTGCTCCCGGCGGAAGCAGCGATCCACGGAGAAGAGCTTGACCGGCAACTTCTGACGAAAATGTTGGTTGGAGAGCGTCAGGAACCAGCCGGATGTCATGTGGCTTCTCAGGGTGCGCGTGGTGGCCTCCGCCTTCAGCTCCCGGAACTCCGGGAAGACCTTTTCCAGGACTGTGGAGATCAGAGCGTCGTGAGCGCCGACGGCCTTGGCAACCTCGGCCACCAGATCGTCGCCCTCCACCTTGCCCTTCTTGTAGCCGTGCAGGATCTGGCGCACGGCCTCGACCTCGTCTGCGGAAAGATCGCGTCCCAGCAGGGCATTGATCTGGGCGATCCTCTCATCGGAGATGCCGATGTCGGGCCTTGGCAGCCCGGCCAGGTAGAAACACCTGTCCAGCACGGCCAGGGCTTCCGATCCAAACTGCCGGTAGACATCCTGGGCCTCGACCATCACCGGGTTCATGGCCTCGGAGAAGCCGAGTCGCAGGTATGCCTCCCGGAGCTTCTGGATGGTGTCGAAAATAGGGTGCGCCGTCCCGAATGAATAGGTATTTCTTGGATATCGTGCGTTGATTGTGGGCTTGCCCAGATACTCCCGTCCCTGCTGCCAGGTCTTGTCGAAATCCTCCTTGGCAGCCTCTCTTATCTGGCTTGGATCAAATTTCATGCTCTTTGCACTCCACAAATTCTCAAATTTTCAACTGATTCGCAAATTGGTTATTCATGAACAGTCAGTTATTCATGATTTTTGTTATTTATAATTCTCCAGAGATGTTTCCATCTTGGCCAAGCCGAGGGCGTTGGTGAGGTCGCCTCGCGTCCTCTCCAGCATGGACCGGGCCAGATCGCTCTTGCGGCGCAGCCCTCTGGTGATGGCATCAGGATAGTCGAAGAGCATGAGCAGGTAATAAATCTCCTCCATCACTCCCAGGAAATACTCTCCCTCCGTCGCCCTGCCGCTGCGAATCAGGTCCAGGATGTGCCGGCGCAGCTCTCCTGTGGTGTCGCCCAGGCCGCCCAGATAATTCACCAGCTCCACGCCGATCTCGTCCGGCGTCAGGATCTGGTGGCGAGAGACTATGGAGTAGACGCTCCTCGCCTCCGCGTACTCCTGCTCCGCCCCGTCCACGAATCCTGCAAAGCGTATGTCCTGGTGATCCCGCAAAGCTTCCTGAATCTTCTTCAAGCCCAATGCCGCTTCGCTCATGTACCTCTCCGCCCCGGCCAGGTCGCCCCGATGTACGGAACGGATGGACGAGGAGCAGTTTCGAATCGTTTCCCTGGAAAGGCGATAGGCGTCTTCCCGAGCCCGATCTTTGCGCTCGAAGCTCGCGAGCATGCCCCTGGATAGTTCGTCGAAAGTTGACATATTGGTTTAGGAATTGGCGAATTTGCGGCACCGGATTTACGAATCAGAGCATTGCTTTATGTTCATCATTTTATGCTCAGCATTCTCTGATTTTTATTCAATGTTCGTCATTTGCGGCATTCATCAATTAATGCTCAATCATTCCACGTTCATCTTTTATATTCATCATTCTATGCTCACCAATTTTTTGAGGCGATTTATCGACCTTTGCCCTTCTTCCAGTGAGCGGGACTCGGTGACTATGCGGCCTTTGTAATTTTTCATTGCCTGGGCCACCTTTTTCCAGGGCACGGTGCCGTTTCCCACCGGCAGATGCTCGTCCCTCTCGCCGTGGTTGTCGTGAACGTGCATGTGTATTACCTGGTCTTTGAGCTTCAGGAAATCCTCCACATTGCCGTTGGTGTTGGCGTGCCCCACATCGAAGATGAAACCCACGTTCTCCCGGTCCACCGTCTCAATGATGCCTGCGATCTCCTCCGGCCTGCGGCCAAGGATGGCGGGCATGTTCACCATGTTCTCCACGGCTACCCTCATGTCCAGCTCTGCGGCGTGATCCGAGACCTGCTGGATGCCCAGGATCGCCTGGGACCAGGCGGCATCGGGCAGTTGCATTCCCAGGGGCGAGAAGTGGCCGGGATGGACCACCGCCAGCCGGGCAAAATCGCCGGCAAGATCCAGGCAGTTCTTCATCTGGCGCACGGTCTCTTCCCAGATGGGCTGGTTCACGGATGCTAGATTCAGGTCGGAGTAAGGCAGGTGAACGGTGATCGTGAGATGGGTCGTCTCGACGATGTTCCTGGCTTCGGCAAGATTTTCGGGCGTGAGCCTCTGGCGGCCTTCGTGCACAATCTCCCAGCCGCTGTAGCCGAGGTCTTCCAATTGATATGCCCAGTCGAAGGGCCGGTCCACCAGCTTGCTGGACGAGAAGCTAAAGCACATTTTTCTCTACTCCTGCAGCTTGGTTTTCTGCCGCAGCGCCCTCCGCTTTGGCTCCTGCAAGTTCCTCCAGCTCAGTCTCGCAAATGGGCACGCCGTTTTCGGTCTGCGGGGCGAGCCAGTCGATCACGCGCTCCCCGCCGGTGATCTGCACGTGCAAGGAACCGAGCGGCTCTTCCTCGGGCGGAAAGCTCACAATTCCCATGAACGCCGCCTGCTTGTTGAGCTGGAACTGAAAGACATCCCCGACTCGACCTCTCAGCATGACGGATCGTGCCGAATCCAGTATTTTCTGCTTCCTCAGCAATTCATGAAAGGCAAGAAGAGATGTTGGGCCGTCATAGGCATCGATGCGGTCGGTGCGAATGTCCATGATCAGGCCGGGAAATATCTTCTCGATGGCACAAACTACCTTCTCCACGCGCTCCGTGGGCCGGACGGTGGTGTACACTGATACCTCGATCGTTCTCATCGCCTCTAAATATGACTGGTCTTGTACCTGAGAATGGCAGCGATTCCTCCGAATGCCTTGTAAAGCTGCTGCCCTTCCTCGAACTCCGATGAGATGATCTTGACCTCGGCCCCGCACCCGTCCGCCAGCTTGGAGAGATCGGACACCAGATCCTCCTCCTCCGCCACGGATAGCGGGCTGCCGCATTTGAGGCAATTTCCCAGGACTGCAGACGCGCCGGAACGGGTCTGGCTGTCCGTGAAGTCACAACTGCGGTTGCTGCAAACGATCCTGGACCGGGTCTTGCGCAGATCCTCGGACAGCAGCAAAACCTCCACGGAACCAAGCTCCAGGTTGTGGCGAACCTCCGCCTCGCCGTAAGCCGCGAGGCCCTTGTCGCTCACCAGCTCCTTCATAAACCGGCGCATGACGATTTTGTCCTGGGTTACTTCCAGGTCCTGTAGCTGCTCCTGAGCCGCATCCACCAGCTCGTAGAGCCCCGACTCGTCCGTGTATGAGACATCCAGAGCCCCGAGAACCTTGCGCTGCAGCTCATGGTGCAGGAATCCGCCTTCCATGAACTCCTCTTTCGTGGGCGATGGACCGCCGATGAGGATGCCCTGCAGGTCCTTGGCATCGATGGGGAGGAATGCGTCATTGGCCGATTCGCCGATGCGGCCATAGAAATCGTGAATAGCGATCAAGCGAAGTTGCTGGAACCTGTGGCTGGACTGGCCGCCTTTCCTCTGCTTGCCGGGCACGGTTGAGGTGAGGTGCTTGAGCGGCTCGACGTATTTGCCTTTCAAGACGCCGATGGCCGCTTCGCGCCGGTCCAGGACGATGAGCCCGAAGGTTTTCTTGTCGGCCAGCATCTCCTCTAAGGGCCCGAGCAGAAATTGGGAATCGCAGTGATACCTGTAAGTGATTATCGGGTCGGGCGGCTCAAGGGCCGTGCTGTACAATTCGGTCCTGTTGGCTCCTGCATCGACATTGCCGATGAAGATGACCACGCCGTTGGCCGGCGGCTTGGGGATCAATTTCAACCGGGACATGGCCGACTCAAGAGCGCCCTGCACGCTGAGCCTGGTGACTCTGGACTTGATGTTGGCCGCCTGTCCGTACTCTTCACGCAGTTGAGCGGTGACATCAGAGATCTGCTTGTCGGGAGGAATGTAAAGGGATATCAGCTCCGTGCCCCTGCCCGTCTTGCTCCTCAAGTCGTCGAGAAGACGCTTGAACTCGTATTTTTCCTGTGCGGTGAACTCCATCTCTGGTGAATCTCCCAAAAAAGCTCAACGGCCAAGATATAAAAGGCTTCGTGATGGCTGCAGTCAACGAATCGGCTCAGGCGTGAATCGGGATGCATGAGCCTGGGCAGATTCAATCGAATGCTGGATCATGATTCAGGTTATCTTGCAGAGAAAAATGAAAATCCGGAATATAGAAATGAAAATGCAAGAACAAAAATACAGAAACGAATGCAGGAATTGAAATGTAGAAAATAGAAAATATAGCAACCTGGAAATCTCAAAAATTCTAAAAATGAGCCAGCAATAATGGGACGATCATCATTACTATCTTAATTATCATAGTTAGATATTCAAAAGATTGCTCTAATATCTTCGATTTTGCATTTTCAATCAGATACAATAAACCTAACATAGAAATTCAAAAATTATTCGTATTCAAAAACTATATAAAGATATAAGTTATCTTATACTGCATGGATCAATTAGTCGTTCTCCAAGAAATTTACGAATCATTTTCCAAAGGAGGGGAAGGGCTCCAAAAGATCGACGCCAAGAAGATGTCAGGGAGCTGCCCCGATGAGGTGGCCAGGCTGCTGGACGGATCGAAGAAGGGACGCGTGGATGAGGATGTCTGCGAGAAGCTCTCCGGCAGCCTGACGGACGCCTACGAGATCAAGAGGCTGGGGGACATCTGCCGCAAGGCCGGGCTTCATCTCCTGGCCATAAAGTCCTACAACCGGGCGCTGGCTTTGAGCCGCGACCCAATTTTGCGGCCCGTTCTGCTCAATAATCTCGGGCAGGCGTACGCCCGTCAGGGAGACCTGGCCCGCAGCCTGATCTATTATCAAAAGGCTGCCTCCGGCTTCGAGAGCGCGGGCGATCCGGGCGGCATGGCCCACGTACTGGGAAACCTGGGGGCGGCCTACAGACGGCAGAGAGATTGGGAGAACGCGATTGAATACTGCTACCGCAGCCTCAAGACCTTCCAGGAGATGGGAGACCACCTGGGAGTTGCGCAGATGACGGGAAGCCTGGGGCGGGTTTATGCCGAGATGGGGGAGAGAGAGCTTGCCGCACGGTATTTCGAGAAGAGCCTGGTCGATTTCCAGAAGCTCGGCGACAAGAAGAGTGCCGCCTGGGTGCTGGATCGAATGGGAAAGATCGCCGGCGAGAAGAAGGACTACGATCATGCTTTGGGCTACTACAACCAGAGCCTCTCCATTTTCCAGGAGCAGGGGCACAGCCACAGCGCCGGAGTTGTGCTCTCGGACCTTGGACGGATGTACCTTGGGATGGGCGAGACGGCAGCAGCTTGCGAAGCTCTGGAGAGGGCCGTTCGGCTCATTCCTCGCGGCATGCAGCCATCCTACCAGAATGCTCTATCGGGCCTGGCAGCCGCTTACAGCGCCACGGCCAAGAGCTACCTGGCGGAGGCGGAGGACTGCAACCAAAAGAACGATGCAGCTGAGCTTGTCGCCCGGGCCAATGCGTCAAAATACTTTGCGCAAAGCTCGGACAGATTCCTGGAGCTGGCGTCCTCGCTAAATGAAGAAATGCCTGCCATAAAAGCCGCAGCCGGGATTGCCAGAAGCCGCTCTTACCTGGCCAAGATCTCCGCCAAGACGCCGGACGAAGAAGCGATGGCCTTGAGCGAGAGGGCGCTTTCCGCCCTGGATTTGGCCGGCGCGAACTGCGATGAGCAGACAGGGGCGAAGATTGAGGGCCTGAAGCGAACGCTGTCCGGCCTGAAGGAGGCCAGGTCCGTCGGCTTGCTGGGCAGCGAGCCCTGGAGGTTGGCCAAGGCGGTATCCAATGCTTGTGAATATCTCATGGGTGGGGCTGCCGCTCCCGGCGAGGCCAACGGTCACATCTGCGACGCCCTGCGCAATATCGGCGCGAGCATCGATGCTGAATCAGGCCGGAAGGACCCGGCAGAGAAGCTGAAGGCCACGGCTGCCGAGCTGCGCCGGGCCGAATCGCGCTTTTCCGCAGGGGAAAGAGATCTGGACAAGCTGAGCGCGGCCAAGATCAACTGCGCGGCGAAGACTATCGAGGGCTTTGTCAGCGGCGCAAGTGAGGGCGGCCAGGCGCAGTCTTCCGCTCAGCCCAGAGATCGGTTGAGCTTCAAGCCGGAAAAGGATGCGCTTCTCCTCATATCCGGCATCCTGGCGGATAGCGCATTTTTAGAAATCGACAACACGGAAAAAATTTACACCTGGGACGACTCCCTGCATTTGGTTGAAGAATTGCCGGAGAAGAGTTCGTCCTATCATCGCGAAAGCATCGGCTCGCAGGAACAGGCCGTGGTTGGAGCCCCGGATAAATTGCCCGGCGAGGCGCAGCCTGGGCGGCAAGATTTGTTTGGGAGCAAGTCGGTCATGAATGAGCCGACCATAAATGGTTCAGGCGCTCAGGCAACAGGCCCCGCCGATGGGCCCGTTTCCAGTGCGGTTTTCCATCCGACCGGGCCGGATATGCCCGTCATGCAGGTGCACGAGGAGAGACTGGCGGCGCAAAGAATGGTCTTGGCCGACGGCAATGCCGGGTCTAAGATCTTCGTTTCAGAGGCTGAGGACCCGGAAGAGGCCTGGCTTGTGCCGGTGAAGGCGAGCATGGCCTGTTCGTCTCGCGGACAGATTCTGCTTATCCAGGACGATCCGCTCTCAAGGAAAGAGCCTGCACATAAGCCGGTTGAGATCATTGAGCCCGTCGTTCAGGAGCATGAGGTGCATGAGCCGCTCAAGGAAATCCCTGATTTAAACAGCGTTCAGGAGCCCAAATCCGATAATGCGACCTCTCCGCCGCTGTCTTCGTCCTCCTCGTCTCGCTCATCTCCCTCATCCCCATCTTCACCTTCGTCTCCGAGTGAGGTTTCCGGCTCAAGGGAGAGCGCGCCGTTCGAAGATCTTCTCAGCGGCCTGAGGCAGAGCACCGCCGGCAGCCCTACCGGGGAAAGCGGTCTCTTCAGCCAGGAGAATGCCGTCAAGCTGGTCAAAGGCCTGGGGGCGGTGGTGTTCATGCTCTTGGCCGTAGAAGTGGTGCTGCATTTGATTTGATGGTGAAATAAGATTGCTGCAATTGGTAATGCAGCAATTGGAATACGGCAATTGGAATACGGCAATTGGAATACGGCAATTGGAATACGGCAATTGGAATACGGCAATTGGAATGCAGCGAAATGGATACCGCTGCCGGTTTACTTGCAGTTTGGGATGTCAGCCTTTGGGCTATTATGATACTATAATTGATATAGGTCAAGGGCGCAATTATTGTTTCTGAATCCGGATGAAAAAGAGACAACTGGAGATAATGCTGGAGCGGCTGGAGGGTTTTTCCCATCCCATGCCGCAAAGGGAGCAGTACGCGACGCCGGCCTCCGTGGCAGCCGAGATGCTTTACATGGCTTACATGCAAGGGGATCTCGGCACAGTGTGCGACCTTGGCTGCGGGACGGGCGTCCTGGCCATCGGCGCGGCCATGCTCGGGGCGCGGGCCATCGGCGTGGAGATCGACGGCGAAGCGTTGGCCATAGCCCGCAGCAATGCGCAAAAGCTCGGCGTCGAGGTCGATTTCATTCGGGCAAGCGTGCAGAGTCTCTCGCTCCGGGGAATTGACACGGTCATCATGAACCCGCCCTTCGGTGCCCAAAAGGCGAGCGCCGGAGATCGGGCATTTTTGGGAAAGGCGACGGAGCTGGCGAGCGCCGTCTACTCGCTCCATAATCGCGGAAGCGAAGGTTTCATTAGACGGTTTGTAGAACCGTGTCATGTACAGGAGATCTATCGCATTCCCTTCAGGATGAAGAGATGCTTTGAGTTTCATAGTCAAGATGTCAAAACCATTGAGGTTGAGCTTTATAGAATAACTCGATCCTAACCGCAAAACAATCTCTTCGGGCTTATCAGGGCCAAGATGGAAATTCAAAGAAGTCCACTGGAATAGTAGTCTTTAGATACTAGCAATGAGACATGTTTATCCGACAAGAAGAATTTAAGCATTCGAGGAATAAAATGATGGAAGGCAGCTTTGTGCTCCCTGGAGACGAGGTGGGATCAGCCGAGGAGTACGTTCCCGGCGACTGCACCTATGCCAAGGGAGGAGTAATTTATGCTTCTACAGCGGGCCTGGTAGAGGTTGATCCCAAGACGCGGTCCGCTAATGTCATACCCAAGAGCAACGCCCCGCCCAAGCTTTGTCACGGCGATATCGTTGTTGGCGAGGTTATAGATCTCAAGGATAGCCTGGTCATTGTCTCCCTGGCCTTCAAGAAAGGCTTTGAGAACCGACCGCTATCGGACGAGGAGGCCACCATTCACATATCCAATGTGCGCAACTCTTACGTCAAAGATCTTCGCCACCTATTCTCTTTGCACGATATCCTCAAGGCAAAGATCATTGACGAGCGGCAAATGCGCCTCTCCACCGGCGACGAGGATTTGGGTGTAATCAAGGCCTACTGCAACCGCTGTCTTACGGGCTTGATGCGAAAAGACGGAAAACTGTCCTGCCCCAACTGCGGGAATGTCGAAACTCGCAAGACAAGCACAGCCTACGGATTAGGTGTGGTTTAATGATCCTGAAGATCATCGAAAAGACTGAGAAGCAGGCCATCATCGAGTTCGTGGGCGAGGGACACACCATCTTAAACCTGCTGCGAACCGAGCTTTTGGCCGATCCGCGCGTGAAGATGGCAACCTACGATACCAAGTTCCCTATCATGGACAATCCCGTCTTCAGGCTCACAACCGACGGCGCGGACCCGATTGTTGTACTGAGGGAGGCCGCATCTCGCATCGTGGGCCAGTGCACCGAGTTTTGCAGCCAGTACGCCGAAGCGGTCAAGTAAGGCCGGAATTTCTCATTTTTTCTGCGTTTCTGCAGGCTCTTTTAATCTCTTTTGCTTTTTATTGTCTTTTTCTTTCCAGATCATTACTTAAAAAAAACATAATAAATTTAATTTTTATGTTATTGCCTTACGGGTTTTTATTCCTTTCATGAATTATCTTTGGCTTCTAATCAGTTTAAAATTAAAAATAAATATCATAAAAACGAAAAGTATTTCTATCAAAAAAATCATATAAAGAGATAGGTGAAATAATGAGAATACCGCTCATCGCTGCATTGGGCATAACATGCTGGTTAATCCTGGCGGGTTTTCCGGCTGCAGGGTACAATTCCCTCAATGAATCGTCGGAGAATATTTTGTCTTTGAATGTCGCGGCATCAGAAGGCGGCCAAGCGGGCCTCGACCTGGAAACTGGAGACAATCTCGATGCATACTTTGAAAAAATATCCGGTAATATAACCGGCAACGAGACATTTGCCGAGGATATCGAAGACTCCACCTCTATCTGTAACGGCCAGCTTTGGATCGTCGACTATTGGGGTAACCGGCATTCCTGCGATGGAAAATGCGTATTCATGGACGATATCGTGAGAATGATCGTCATTCCATGCAAGAGAGGTCTTCTGAAGCTGTATGAGAGAAATCCCGACGGCAATGTTGTTCAGTCGCACTACATACCGGTATCCGCAAACAGGAGATATAGCTGGTACTTCATCGGCGACACGGAAGGCTTGCACGATCTCTGGTTCTCACTGACTGATCGCTACAGACAGGTCTCGGAAAGCAACCAAGTGACCTTCAAGGTAATGATCGAGAACTGCTCTCCCATCGCCAACTGCTCGCCAACTTACCGCTAGGCTGCAGGGTGCGCCAAATCACTTTTTTTCTTGCGATTCACCAGATAGTTGACGCAAAAGAAATTGAACAATTTTATAATGTTGGACATTATCTATATATTATGGACGTTGGACATTATCTATATATTATGGACGGCGAAGCAGACTATGGACCATTCCAAAAAAGCATCCGTCACAAAAAATTGCTAAAATAATTTTTAGCTTCAATCCCTATGCAGTTATTCTGGTCTTTGCTATATACTTGATAATATCCGAGTCAAGCATGACTTTCTCCTGAATCTGGAGGGTTAAATCTTCCATGGACGCGCCGCCGTCTGCAAGACCGGCAATCTCCTTCATGGTAATGTCGTCTATAGCAAAATACTCATCCATGTCCTTTCTATAGCCATGCACATCTCCTTCCAGCACATCAATGCCTTGTAGATCCATGAACATCTGGATGGCATCAGACATTGTATTGTGATATGAGGGTAGTACCTGGATCATTCGCAGCCTTGGACACTTTTTCATGAGATCCAGGTAATCGGCGTTGCTGGCATGATACGCCAGATGAATCAGCTTTTCTTTGGGGTTGAGTGTATCAATCTCCTTTTTTGAACTAATTACTCTGAGCTTCACTGAATCACCACATCCTCATAAAATGGTACTATTATTAATAGACTTCCGGTAAATATGTACCTAAGATCGATATCCAATAGCTACTTTATGTCATCAGGATGAGTCATAACATCCGATTATGATCAAATTTTATTAGATTCATTAGATCTGATTCAATAGATCTGATTCAATAGATCTGATTCATAGGACTTACGCAGTTCAAAGAGCAGAATTGATTAAGCGATTCGAGGGATTCGAACCGCCGCGATCACCTTAATCTATTCGTCAGGTTCGTTCAAAATTTTTGATTTTTTGCATGGGTCCCAAATGATGCGGTCGTTCGTATCCGCCCAGCGCCCCAGTCGAGCGCGGGGCCGCGTGGGGCGGGCTAGCCGCACGGATGCGTCTACTCTTGATGAGTTCTCTTGCTGGCATTGAGGAAGGTCATGCCCACTACTTGTCCTTTCTCGTATCTGATTATGACATCATCATCAGTCAACTCGGAATCATCGGCATGGCTCGGCTTCCTGAAGTTAACGTAAAGCACATCGGCCTCTTCGTCATAGTTTGCCCATATCTTCTTATGGGTTATGTCCAGAAGATGAGGCACCAGTGCGGCTATCTTTTCAACATTGTCTATTTCTGCGGCGGCCATACCTTTGTTCTCCTCTCAAGTTGCTTCTTCCTGCTGCTCAGGAAGGCAGTGATCACGAATCCGTCCTTTTCGCTTACTTCCTTATAGACTACTACTATATATTTATCAGTTTGGATCTTCTTTGCAGCTAGAAGCTCCCCTGAATTACCTTCATAGACTGCTTCCGGGTCCTCGACAGTTTCAAGAACCTCCGAATAATATCCGGCCATCTCAGAATGACCCTCTGTTAAATGTATCCACCGCTCATCCGGCAGCCGGATGGATATGCCATTCTTGGACAGTGCTGTCTCCATCATCTCACCATGAGAACCTTGATACGGTCTTATCGGTTCAACCGATGCACTCACTCCTGCTTGCTAAATCCTTCAGAGCCTGCATCAGTATAAAGTTTTCCAACCTTTCTGATGCGGTTCATGATTTCGTTCTTGGTAAATTCTCTAGCAACGAGAGATGGATTCTCCATCTCATCCGCAATAATCACATCCACCCAGCGCCGCCGATCGAGCGCGGGGCCGCGTGGTGGTGGCTGGCCGCTCGCATAGCCGAGCGCCCTTCCGCGCATGTGGGCACGCAGATGCGGGTGGCGTGCAGAACATGACCGATGGATCATCTGGAATAAAATTTTGGGGCCAAATATGTCCATGATCGTCTAACGAAGCTTGATAGAGGCAGCTATTTAATCCCGAAAATTGAATTGTAAATGGTGATCTCATGCTTGTTAAGGCAGTTTATGAAAATAGTGTTCTAAGGCCACTGGAAAAGCTCGATCTCAAGGAAGGTGATATGGTCGAAATTGAAGTCAAAAAGGATGCTGTAGACCGATTAGGTGGCCTGGTTAAGATCTCCCAAAGAGATGTTGTCGATGAGATCATCGAAAGCCCTGAACTGGAGCCATTCTGATGCATTATGCACTCCAGCCGGGAGCGACGGTCTTCATTGACGCGAATATTTTTCTTTATAAGATCCTGGAGCATTGGAAGTATGTACAACCATGCACGGAATTCCTAAAAGATATCAATTATGGCAAATATTCCGGCGTAACTTCCGTCTTTGTATGTAATGAGGTGTTTCATAGAGTCATGCTCGCAGAGCTTTTTGAAAAGCGCAACATTGAAGCCAAGCATGCGATGAAATATCTCAAAGATAGCCCGGACGCAATAAAGGAATTGAGTGCAGCCAGAGTGGCCATTGAGAACATTGCGCAAATTGAGAACCTTATGATCGTAGGAGTCGAAAGAGAAGCCTTAGATGTAGCAATGGAATTCTCTCATAAGTATGGACTTCTAGCGACAGATGCGATTCATGCTGCAACGATGAAAATGGAAGGATTGAGCATTCTGGCTACTAACGACCGGGATTTCGAGAGAGTGGATTGGCTGAAACTCTGGAAACCGTGATTTGCAGTGTTTTCGGGTGGGAGGCAAGTTCAAACTGCGGACATTTGAGCCAGCGCCGCCGGTCGAGCGCGGGGCCGCGTGGGGCGGGCTAGCCGCACGGATGCGCCCTTCCGCGCACGTGGGCAAGCCTCGTCTGGTAGATGGATAGGCTTCCGGCAGGAACCGCCAAGATTTCCTGATTTAAAGCACATGTAATAATTTCACTTCATTATTGCGACGACCCATATGTTAATTTCGCATTATCGAATTCATTACTGTCTTTGGCAAAATTCCTATAATCGATATAGGGGCCGCTATAGCCAATCAATTTGAGCATTGTTTGATCTAATATATTCAATACAAAAAAATATTCCTCAACTCTATTTGCCAATGGCCTGCATTGTTTGTTAGATTCCTTGCCTTCGCAATAGAACTTCCCTTTATGAATTAGTGAATTTCTACTATTTATAAAAAGACATATATCATTATTCTCCAAGCGTAAATCAATCTCATCCCAAAGTCCCTTGAGCAGGTCCTCGAATGAAGTTCGATTAATGCATCCTAGATTTTTATATATTTTATCTCGGATCTCTTTATCAGTTATGCCCATATTTTCAAGGCAGAGCTTTACATTTTCCTGTATAACTTTTCTTAAATTCTTGAAATCATTAGGATTGATAATATATTCGCCCAAGCTCATATTTTCAGAATTATGTTCACTTAATTCATTAGATTCAATTAATGTTGCTTTTAATTTCTCCATCACGACCGCCAGCTTAGCTCCATTCAATTCTATGTGATCGCCGTTCGCTTTTGCATCTAGATATGCATCAATTATCTCACCTAAGCGGAATCTTGCATTTCTAGAAACAAAAATATCATACGTAGTTTCAAGAAAAGACGTTACAGCTTTGCCAGCATCCCATGAATCAATTAAAAGCGGGAGAGCGCTATATCTTTTTGTATTTCCGTCAATATGTACTTTATTAGCGATCTTTCCTTTGTTGAAGGAAAATCGATAGATCCACGCAACCTTTGTTCCACGGACAATCGACATGAGATAACAAAGATTGCCTACCATCTCCTTGCTCTTGTCAAGGTCATAAAGAGAAACCTTCGTAAACAGTTCGCAAGTGACACCAGCATCACTTGATGTTTTTATATAATTCACGACTTCATCATAGTTCGAGATTCTATTGATTTGGACATCCTTGTCTTGAAGCCTCAATTTTATCCGAGATCGAGCATATGAAATTGTCTCATTATTTCTGGTTTCAACAATTTCTGTTCCGAAAAATTCAAAATTCGATATTCCATAACAAACGGAATCGAGATCGACGTCAACTGAAATCAGCACATTTAAGCATTTCACTAAAAATGCCAAATGTTGGTAATCATCGCTAGACGAAAAACTGACTCCTATGCCGATGAGTTCTCCTTTTGTATCAACTTTCCACCCTTCATTAGTTTTACCATGAAATGCTGTTGCGTTGCACGGGTATGTTCCATGTGCAAGATGATCAGGCTTAACATCACAAACTAGCAGGATACTTCCATTACTCGATTGAATTGCACTAAATTTGCAGAATATCTCAGGTCTGTTGTTGATCGAGATAATTCCATTTCCATTGTATTCCGCGATCTTTTCAAAATATGCCAACTGAATCCCTCTACTATTAGCATTTTTATGTCCTTATCGATATATTCAATGTATAAACGTTTTATCATAAGATAACGATTAGCATGTTTGGGTTTGCAGTAACATTTTCCTTAAAAAAGGTTTTATCCCATCTTCTCCCTCACCGGCGCCAGTATCTCGTTCATGCACTCCGCACATGCCTTCTTGAGGTCCATCGGGTGCATCGCCCCTGATACGAAATCCGCCTCAAGCTTCTCGTAATTCTCGTAGTGCACATCACCGCCGAACTTCGCCGGGCGGCGGATGGTCATGCCCTCTTCCATGCGGGGGAAGACGTGGTACTTGCAGATCGCCAGCACCGGATTGTTCTCGACGACCTTGGCCGGGCAAAAGGCGCTCTTGATCTTCTTCTCGATCTCCTCGGCGGGCTCGTCCACGGCGATGTTGTTCCCCTTCGAGGAAGACATCTTCTCGCCGTTCAGGCCGGGGATGAGCGGAGTGTGCATGCACACCGGAGCGGGCAGGCCCAGGCGCGGCAGCTCCTCGCGGGCCAGCATGTGAATCTTGCGCTGG
>Ga0074195_1000968_pt1 | contig 46438 bp, 49 predicted proteins | sample EPASupsiteHSE623_FD_64525 | JGI IMG/M metagenome (GOLD analysis project Ga0074195, IMG submission 64525) | Bioremediated contaminated groundwater from EPA Superfund site, New Mexico - Sample HSE6-23 | ecosystem: Environmental > Aquatic > Deep subsurface > Groundwater > Contaminated ...
ACTCGCGGGTCGATCAGATCGCCGAGGGGGCCGACAACCTGATCCGGGCGATGATCGAACTCATGGCCTGACCCAGCCTCTTCCCCCTGCCTCTCCCGCCCCGGGGGCCTCTGAACGGAGGGCGCTTTTGCGTCCTCCGTGTCTTGACTGGACCGGTTAACGGTTTATCTTGTTGCCCACAATCGGCGCGAATGCTCACGCCGCAGAGTATCCCCCACTCTTATCGAGAGGACCGTATGAACACCGTGAAAACCTTCATGCTCATGGCGGCGCTCACCGCCTTGTTCATGGTTGCCGGCCAGGCGATGGGCGGTCAGCAAGGGATGGTCATTGCCCTTGTCCTGGCCCTGGGTCTCAATTTTTTTGCCTACTGGAATTCCGACAAAATGGCGCTGGCCATGAATCGGGCGCGCGAAGTGTCGGTCGCGGAAGCGCCCGACCTGCATGCCCTGGTGGCGGGGTTGGCGGGAAGGGCCGGAATACCCAAACCCAAGGTCTATGTCGTCGACGACCCAACGCCCAATGCCTTCGCGACCGGACGCAATCCCGAACATGCGGCGGTTGCGGTCACGACCGGTATCTTGCAGGTCTTGGACCGGTATGAGCTGGAAGGCGTGGTTGCCCACGAACTCGCGCATATTAAAAACCGCGACATTCTCATCGGTTCGATCGCGGCGGTCATGGCGGGAGCGATCTCCTACCTGGCCACCATGGCGCAGTGGGCCATGCTGTTCGGTGGTGGCCGCAGCGACGAGGAAGGCGGAAGCAATCCGCTTGTCATGCTGGTGACCATGCTGGTTGCGCCTCTCGCCGCCACCCTGATCCAGATGGCCATCTCCCGCGGCCGTGAATACATGGCCGATGCCACCGGCGCGGAAATTTGCGGCCACCCGAAGTCGTTGGCCAGCGCCCTCAACAAACTCGCCAACTATAACGCCCAGCGACCAATGAACGTCAATCCGGCCTCGGCGCAGATGTACATCGTCAATCCGCTCAGCGGCGGATCAATTGCCAGTCTTTTTTCGACACACCCGCCCATGGAGGAGCGCATTCGCCGCCTTTTGTCGATGTGAGCGGCCTACCTCGGGAACGGCGCGGATAAAAAACGACTTTATAGGCGGTTGAGCAGCGAGGCAAAAGCAGCCGCATCCAAACAGCCCTGTCCGAGCATGACGCCGCTGAGGCCGGGGAGACGCCAGAGATCGCTGGCGTTATCAACGGTGACCCCACCCCCGTACAACACTGGCCGGTTGTCGGTTTTTCTGGCGATCTGCGGCAACAGGGCAAGAATATCGGTCGAATTCCTGGACATCTCCAGCGTCGCCGGTGTGTCCGGGGTATACGCCCAGATCAACCGCCCCAACTCCTCGGCAGCCACGGCGGCGGTCTGCGCCGTCAACAGATCCCGATCGAAGCAGACGATGGGTTGCAGGTCTTCGGCCAGCGATTCATACACCTGCCGGGCCACATCCTGAACCGTTTCGTGGAAATAACGACGCCGCTCCCGGTGGCCGAGCAGGGTATATCGCACCAACCCTCGCAACCAGGCGGCCGGAATCGCTCCGGTGTATCGGCCCTGCGGATAGGCAGAAACTCCTTGGGCTGCGAGAGATACACCGGCAAGATGGTGGGTCCGCTCGGCGATGCGCTCCAATCCTAGGAACGGAACCGCCACAATCACCTCGCAATCGGGCTGTGGCTGGTAGACTTCCACGAACACATCGCACCATTGCCTCATTTTTTCCGGCGAAAGATTGGCCTTCCAGTTGGCCAGCACCATTTTCTTCATTTTTACACCTCCGGATTCTGCAATCAGCCGATACCCTCAAGGGGCGAGGTTACCCCTCCCTCCCGAACGCAGGCTCTCCCGATCGAGCTGGCGCACTTGCGGGGCTTTTCCCGATTGAGGAGCAGCCGCGTCAGGAGTACTTTTTGCTCTCAGGGCAACCGCGGCGCCGATGGCGGCAAGCGCCAACACGGTCAGCGCCGCAACCACGCCATAAGACCCGAGGGAGCGCCGGCCCCTTTTTTCCCCTGGCTTCCGCACCATGCCTTATCGCTCCTGAGCGAGCAGAAGCACGGCGAGCAGCGAGCGAATCCGATGTTCTTCGGCTCCCGTGATGACCAGGGTTTTACTCCGGCTCTGCTGACCGGTTTTGATGGTTAGGGCGGATTTCGGCAGGTGCAGCAGTTTGGCCAGATACGCAACGACCGCCTTGTTGGCCTTGCCATCGACCGGTGGCGTGGTCAGCCGCAGTTTGAGCACATCGCCTTGCAACCCGCCCAGGCCGTTGGCCGAGGCCCTGGGCTGGACATGCAGGCGAAGCAGCAGGGAGCCGTCGGGGAGCGTTCGCAGGCAGGGAAGTTCCGACGAAGAGGGCATCCGGCCAACTCCGATCGACGCGCCTACTGCAAGGACATGGCCACCTGTTGCAGGGTGGGAACAAGAAAACTCTGTAGGAAAACGATGATCAGAATGAGGATCATCGGACTCAGGTCAAGCCCGCCCATGATCGGGACAACCCGGCGGATCTTCGCCAATAAGGGATCGGTCGCCTGCCGGAGAAATCGGACGATCGGATTGTACGGATCGGCATTGACCCAGGTGATGACCGCCCGGGCAATGACCACCCAAATATAGGCGCTGAGAACAAAATTGATCAGTTTGGCGACTGCCAGAAGGAAGTTACCGAGCATAAACATAACGGCACCTGCACGCTAAAGGAGAAGAATGTTGTTTTTCTTTGCGGCGACCGAGGGCACAGGGAGTCAGGCCACCCGGCTGCCGGCGGCCACAGGACCTGCCACCGTGGTCAACACGAGTTTTTCCGTGCCGTCCGCCCGTTGTTCCTTGGCCGCCAGGATCATGCCCTGCGAGGGAATACCCATCAGTTTTGCCGGTTTCATGTTGGCGACAATGATAACCCGCAGTCCGATCAAAACCTCGGGACTGTAATGCTGCGCGATCCCGGCGACGATGGTCCGCTCCTCGGGCGCCTTCACGGTGAGTTTCAGCAGGCGATCCGATTTGGCGACCTTCTCGGCGGCGACGATCTCCGCCACCCGCAATTCAACGGTTTTGAAGTCATCGAAGCTGATCAAACCCTCTCCTAAAGCAGCGGCGGCCTCCTGCTGAGCCGGCTTTGCCGGATTCGGGACGGAAGCCGATACCGGGTTCGCCAGTTTCTCCAACCGGGGAAAGAGCTGGGTACCCTTGGCGATCTCCGTACCCGCCGGAATCACCCCCCAGTTGAGGGCATCGTCGATGACCGTACCAGCAAATTCGTTGCCCATGCCCAGGGCATCGGCCATCTTCTGCGCGGTTGCCGGCATGACCGGCCCCAGGACCACGGCGATTTTCCACAGCGCCTCGGCCAGCAACCAGAGGACTGTCCGCAGCCGGTCGCCCTGACGGGGATTCTTGGCCAGCTCCCATGGGGCATTGGTGACGATATAGCGGTTGAGCAGGCCGATCACCTCCCAAACGGCTTGCAGAGCCTTGTGGAACCTGAACCCGTCCATGTTCTCCCGATATTGCACCACCATGGCGGAGACAGCGCTCATCAACTCCCGGTCGTCGGGCGTGAACTGAAACACCGACTCGCGCTCCGGGATTGCACCCTGGGCATACTTATCGATCATGGTCAACGAACGGGAGAACAGGTTGCCGAGATCGTTGGCCAGATCGGAGTTATGCCGGGCGAGGATGGCATCGCTGGAAAAGGAGGAATCCAGGCCGAAGCTCATCTCGCGCAGGACAAAATAGCGGACCGTATCTACCCCGTAGGCATCGACCAGTTCCTTCGGGCGCACCACGTTGCCAAGCGACTTGGACATCTTGGTGGCGTCCACGTTCCAGTAGCCGTGCACATGAAGCCGCTCGTAGGGCTCAAGTTCCATGGCCCGGAGCATGGTCGGCCAGTAAATGGCATGGGGTTTCAGGATGTCCTTGGCGATGACATGCTCGGCTACCGCCCAGTAGTGTCTGAAATCCGGGTCGTTGGGGTAGCCGATGCCGGTTAAATAGTTAATCAGGGCGTCAAACCAGACATAGGTGACGAAATTGGCGTCAAAAGGCAGGGGAATGCCCCAGGTCAAACGCGAGGTCGGCCGGGAAATGCACAGATCTTCGAGCGGTTCGCTCAAGAAGGACAGCACCTCGTTGCGGTACCGTTCCGGCGTGATAAAGTCCGGGTTGCTCTTGATGTGGTCGATCAGCCAGTCCTGATACTTCGACATCCGAAAAAAGTAATTTTGCTCGGCAATCGCCTTCGGTTCGACCAGATGATCGGGGCATTTGCCGTCCACCAGTTCCTTTTCGGTGAGAAAACGTTCGCACCCCTTGCAGTACAGGCCGGAATATTCACTGAAATAAATATCGCCCCGGTCATAGACCTGCTGGAGGATATCCTGAACCGTTTTGATGTGGGCGGCATCGGTGGTGCGGATGATGGTGTCCGGCTGGACGGCAAGAAGCGGCCAGGTGTCCCTGAAGGCGGCGGCGATCCGGTCGACATAGGCCTGCGGTGCCTCGCCGGCTTTGGCGGCTGCTTCGGCAATTTTTTCGCCGTGCTCGTCGGTCCCGGTCTGGAAACGGACATCGTCGCCGCACAAACGGCGGAAGCGGCTGTAAGCATCCGTGACGATCGTGGTGTAGGCATGTCCCAGATGGGGCATGGCATTGACATAGTAGATCGGGGTCGTGACGTAGGTTGGCATGCTGAACCGTTGTGTAGTGAAAAGGGGAAGGCGGAACGGCGTTCGGACCCGTTCCGCATCGGGGGTCAAAATCACTCGCCGGGGGAATCGTCCTCCGGCCCGTCCTGCATCCCCCAGATATCGATCTTCGGCCGCCGGGACGAACCGCCTCGCTTACCCTGTTTGCGGCCGGAGCTTTTGGGGATCGGGTCGGCGGCCCGCCACTCCTCCTCGGTGAACATCCGTTCCTCCCCGTCGGTGGAGAACGTCGCCACTTTGCCGAGCAGGGGGAATTGCCGGCTGACCTGGTAAGTCTTGCCCTCGAATTGAATCTGCCGTCCGACCCGAGGCATCCCTTTCTTGACGGTTTTGTAGGTTTCGTACTCGTAGGTCAGGCAGCACAGCAACCGGTTGCACAACCCAGAAATCTTGGCCGGATTGAGCGGCAGATCCTGGGTCTTGGCCATCTTGATCGAAACCGAGTCGAATTTGTTGAGAAAGGAGGTACAGCACAACTCCCGACCGCAGGGACCGAGACCGCCGGTCATCTGGGTCTCGTGGCGCACCCCTATCTGACGCATCTCGACCCGGGTGCGAAATTCCTGCACCAGCACCTTGACGAGTTCGCGAAAATCGACCCGGCTTTCGGCGGTGAAATAAAAAATAATTTTGGACCCGTTGAAAAACCGCTCCACTCGGACCAGATGCATCGGCAGGCCCAGCTTCTCGATATGGCCCCGACACAGGCGAAAGGCCTCTTGCTCCAATTGCGGCAAGAGCGCCTGTTTTTCCCGCTCCTCGTTGCTGGCCCGACGTTGGATGCGATGGGTCAGGGGACGGTCGAGAACGGCGTCCACCACGCCGGGCGCGCGATTGATCACGGTTGCCGGCTCCGGCCCCTGCTCGGTCCGGACCATGACCCGGTCTCCCCGGACAAGGTCGGCGAGATGGGTGCTGGCCGTGACCTCCTGGCCTTGCTCACGAAATCGTATCTTATAAAAATGAAGAACAGCCTCCTCGCCACCGCCCTCCCCTATCGGGGGAAGCTCGGCGGGCTGCTGTTCGCTCTGGTTGTCTGTCATGGGTTTCAGATCAAGGGGTACGGCAGTCCAAAAGATCCAGGAGCAGCACTTCACTGGTCAGACCACGGTTACAGTTTCTGGCAAGTGCTTGTTCCGCCAGATCAATTGCTGCCATCTTAGCAGAAAGCTGGGCCGAATTCCAGCGTTCTCTTGCCTGCTCGGCCTCGGGCGCCAAATCGCGGGCAGGAACCCCGGCTTGAGCGGCCATGGTGTTCTTGAAAAAAATTCGCAGCAAGGCAAGCAGAGGAGCGAGTCCCTCCTTTATCTCGGCCATGTCGACAGCCAAGGACAGGGCCCGTTCCACCCGCTGGGCGGAGGTGTCACGCCGTACAAGTGCCGCTGCCACGATTCGGCCGTGCAGCGCAAGAACGCCGTCCGCCTCGATGGCGAGCGCCTGACCGGGGCATCCATCGGCCAGCCCCGCCAGCGCCAGGCTGCCCGCCTCGTCAACGTCGGCTCTGTGGGTACGGATGACTTCGGCGGCCAGATAAAGCGGCAAGGGAGCAAAGGGGATGACCTGGCAACGGGAGACGATGGTGTCCAAAATCGCCCCCCCGGCATCGCCCAACAACAAGAGCAGGTTGTCGGCGGGAGGCTCTTCCAGCACCTTGAGCAGGCTGTTGCTCGCCTCCCGTCGCATGGTGTGCACCTCTTCAAGCAGCACGATGCGTTGGCGGCTCTCGAACGGGGCAAAGGTCAGCGCCTTTTTCAATTCGCGGATCTGATCGATCTTAATCGCCGCGCCATCCGGACGAATCCGCTGAAAATCGGGATGATTGCCCGAACGAAATTTCAAACAGCCGGGACATCTGCCGCAGGGGTGTTCTCCCTGGGGGGTGCGGCAGAGGAGGACAGCCGCCAGATCGAGGGCCACGGTCGTTTTACCGACCCCGTCGGGACCGGAAAACAGATAGGCATGGGCGAGACGGCCGCTCTCCAGGGCGCGGCGCAACAAGGTGAGCGCCTTGGTCTGACCGAGGATTGCGGAAAAAGCCATCGATCAGAACAGGGATTGCTGCCGCTGAAGCGGCGCCTTTTTGGCTTGCTGAATCGAGACGGGACGGGACGGGACGACCGTTTGCACCCCTGCCGCCTCAGGCATCGGCGGCTCCGCCTCCTCTTCCATGCCGCCGGCCCGGAGGTACAAAAACCGCTCCAGATGCCGCTGATAGTCTGTCCACTGCCAGCCGCCGCCCCTCATCTTCGCCTGGAGCCCTTCCATGAAGTTCATCTTGGCGTCGATATCGTCGAGATGATGCAGAAGGATGGCTTCGGGCGTCATCGGCAGGACAGGCGAGCCATAATCGTGCTGGCCATGATGACTGAGGATGATGTGCATCAGCCGATCGACCTGCTCGCTGCGAATCCCCTCCACCTCCGCCGCCGCCTTGCGCACCAGCTCGACCCCGAGCACCAGATGACCGACCAGCCGCCCGCGATCGGTATAATTGAAGGGTGGGCGGGCGAAATCGAATTCCTCGATCTTGGCCAGGTCATGCAGCAGGGCGCCGGCAATGAGCATGTCCCGGTCGATCAGGGGGTAATGGCTCGCCGATTTCTCCGCCATGCCGACGACCGACAGGGTATGTTCGATCAGGCCACCGATATAGGCATGATGCAGCTTCTTCGCGGCCGGGGCCTGTTGAAACCGGGTCAGGGTTGCGCCGCGAAAGATCGCGCGGAGCAGGATTCGTAACGGCAGATCGGCAACGCCCTCGATCGCCGCATCCAGCTCGGCCGCCATCTCGGCGGTCGACCGGCTGCTTGCGGGCATGAAATCCGCCAGGGCAACCTCCGAATCGGCCACCCGCTGGAGGGTGTTGACCCCCAGTTGCATTTGCTCGCGAAAGGGCTTGGCCACGGCCTGCACCAAAACAAAACATCCTTCTTCGGCCTGGCTCTCGAACTGCAGGGCATTCTCCCAGATCCTGGCCTCGATCTCCCCGGTCTTATCCATCAGCCCCAAGGCCAGGTATGGTTTTCCCGCCTTGGTTTCCGCCACGGTTTTCTTGGAGACGAGAAACACATCCGAAAACGGCTGCCCAAGGGTCAACTGCGCGACAAAATGCTTCTTTGCCGAGATTGGCATGATGGCACCTCCTCACTGCTCTTTCCCGGCAATCGCACCCAAGCGGTTCGATTGCGGGGAATCGTTTGCCGTGGCGAGCAAGGTCACGTTAGCCAGCCTCTTGCCGCTGGCGGCATTTCGGGTATAGTGGGCACTCTTGCTCGCCGGCCCGGCCGGTTCCCTGTGATACACCATCTCTTCGTGCTTGTGCAAGCAGTTATGAAAATCGACCTTCTGATCACCAATTGCGCAGTTCTGCCCGTTCCCGGCACGGAAAGACCGATCGATCACGGATTCGTCGCCATTGGCTCGTCGACAATTCTGGCGGTCGGCCCCATGGAAAATTGCCCCGAGACAGGGGCGGAGACCGTACTGGACGGACAGGGACACCTGGCCATGCCCGGCCTTGTCAACGGTCATTGCCATGCCCCCATGACCCTCTTTCGCGGCCTCGCCGACGACCTGGAACTACATACTTGGCTGCATGGTCACATCTTTCCCGCCGAAGCCCGCAAGGTCAATCCCGAGATGGTGTACTGGTGCAGCAAGCTGGCCGCCGCTGAGATGCTGCTCAGCGGTACGACCATGGTGGCCGACGGCTATTTCTTGGAGGATGCCGTGGCTCGCGCCTGCACCGAAACCGGTATCCGCTGCATTGCTGCCCAGGCCGTGATCGATTTTCCGGCGCCCGGCGCGGAAGATCCCCGACAAAACATCGAGGTGGCAACACGGTTTCTCGAACGTTGGCAGGGCTGCAACCCGCTTGTCGTCCCGGCCGTTTTCGCGCACTCGCCCTACACCTGCACCAACGAAACCTTGCGTCGGGCCAAAGCCGTTGCGCGGCAATACCAGGCCCCGTTTTTCATCCATGCCGCCGAAACCAAGACGGAAAGCGCCCAGATAACCACGCCGCTGGCCGCAACCCCGATCGGCCATCTCGCGGCGCTCGACCTCCTCGACCGAGACACAATCTGCGTGCACTGCGTGTGGGCGGACGAGCAGGATCTTGACCTTGTTCGCGCCCACGGCGCCAGCGTGGCGACCTGCCCGCAAAGCAATGCCAAGCTGGCGTCGGGCCGGGCCCCGCTCCCCGCCATGCTGCATCGGGGACTGCGCGTAACGCTCGGGACCGACGGCGCCGCCTCCAACAACGGCCTCGACCTGTTCCGGGAGATGGACTATGCCGCCAAGGCCCACAAGATCGACCCCTCTGACTCCACGGCCGTCCCGGCCCATAGCCTTCTGGAAATAGCCACCTGGAGGGGAGCGGAGGCCCTCGGCCTCGGCACCGGTCATGGTACGCTGACCCCTGGCACGCCGGCCGATCTCATCCTCGTCGACACGCAAAAGCCGCATCTCCAGCCCTTCCACAGCGCCAATCTCCTGGTCTACAGTGGAGCGGCCGCCGATGTCCGGACAGTCATCGTCAACGGTCGAGTGGTGGTGGCCAACCGGAAGCTCCAGACCGTCGACCTTGCGGAAACCTGCGCACAGGTCCGGAAATTAGCCTCGAAATAAACTCGAAAAAAGAGCTGCGTGCCCTGGGTCAGATATTGAACCTGATGTTGAGGATATCGCCATCCTCGACGATGTAGTCCTTGCCCTGGACGTACAGCTTGCCCGCCTTCTTCAACTCGGCCTCGCTACCATGGGCGATCAGTTCGTCGTATTTGATGACTTCCGCCCTGATGAACCCCTTCTGGAGATCGGTATGGATAACGCCGGCGGCCACCGGCGCGGGCGAATTGACGCGAACGAGCCACTGGTGCACCTCATCCTTGCCGACCGTGAAGAAGGAAATGCGGCCGAGCGCCTTCAGGCACAGGGAAGCAAGGACTTCCAGGGCCGGTTCCACGATGCCGAGGTCGCTGAGGAATTCCTGCCGCTCCTCCGCACTATCGAGCAGGGCGATCTCCGCTTCGACCTTGGCGGAGACCGTCATCGCCTCCATTTTCCCCGCTGCGCAAAGCTCCCGAACCCGTTCAAGTAGGGAGGTGTCGGCAAGCTGGTCCTCGCCGACATTGAAGACCACGATCATCTCCTTGCGCGTGATCAGGGGATAGCTGCGAATGAGTTGGTCCTCCTCCTCGGTCAGATGCATCAGTCGCAGCGGCCGCTCGTTCTCGAGTTCCGCCTGCATTCGTTTGAGCAGCTCAAACTCCTTGACCTGGCGCTCGTCTTTAATTTTTTTCAGGCTGACTTCCAAACGCTCAAGCCGCTTCTCCAAAAAGATCTGGTCGTGGAGCAGCAACTCCGAGTTGACTGTCTCGACATCGCGCAGCGGGTCCACCGAACCCGCGGCATGATAGATCGCGTCGTCCTCGAAGGCGCGCACCACATGGCACAGCGCATCGACATCGCTGATGTCGCGAAAGATGTCGCCCTTGGCGATGGCCTCCTGCTCCATCTTGGGGAGCAAGACCAGATCGATTCGAGCCCGCGTCTCCTTTTTCGGCTGATACAGTCCCGCCAGGCGGTCGAACCGGTTGTCGACGATATTGGCCGTCCCCGGAATCGGTTTCGACGGTCCGCCCGCCTCATGCACCTGGCTGCCGGTCAATACCTGAAACAGGGTTTTCTTGCCTGTCTGTGGCAGGCCGATGATTCCAACTTTCATATGCTCCTCTACTGGTCGTAACGGACGACATTGTCCGATGCGATGTTCTATCGCAGACAGCGGTCATGGCGAAGATTGCTCCGCTGTCGAAATTATAAAACGCCAAGCCCTCGACGGCGAGCTACCATATCCGAAACCTACAAAAAAATCCCATCTCTTCCGGTCGAACAGCGCATTTTCGGAGCACGAGGCAAGGGTGCGTCTGACGCCGCAGCCTCAAGCCCGGGCGAGTCGCTCTCGGCCAAGCGGCGACGAACGTCCCCTGCTCCATTCCGACCAAGAAGTGTGCAATGAATCGAACCTGTTGATTTTTTCACATAGGGCTTTATAGTGGGAGAACAATTCTGTCTTTCAATAATCTAACGGAGGTTGCAATGGCTGAAAAGAAAGTATGTCCTACCTGTAATGGCAAGGGAGTTATTGAAGGAGTATGCGAAACCAGCGGTGAGTGGCAGGGAAAGAACGCAGACGGACAAGTCTGTACACCTGACCAAAAATGTCCGACCTGCAAGGGTACGGGAAAAGTAGAGGGCTGATCGTTTCCTGTCGACGGAAGCAAGCTTCCGTCGTGGTTGTTCAGTTGAAAAAACCGGATTATTTCTCTCAAACATGGGATGGTTTGAGAGAAATAATCCGGTTTTTTTGTTTGCAATACAAGGAAGAGGGCTTTCGGCTCTTCGGCCGCCGAGCCCTCGTTCCTTCGCGACTATCCGACGATCCGATCGCCTACACCGCTTTGTGGGCCTCCATGTGCAGCACCAGATCCAACATGCGGTTGGAATAGCCCCATTCGTTATCGTACCAACTCATGATCTTCACCGATGTGCCCAACACCTTAGTGCAAAGGCCATCGACAATCGAGGAATGGGGATCTCCCTGAAAATCGATCGAAACCAACGGCTCCTCCGTGTATCCCAGATAGCGGTTGGCCGCCGCGGCAAGGGCCTTGTTGACCTCGGGGACCGTCGTTTCCCGCTCGACCTCGATCACCACGTCGACCAACGAGACGTCCGGGGTCGGCACCCGAACGGCCAGACCATCGAACTTGTTCTTCAATTCCGGGATGACCAGCGCCACCGCGGCAGCCGCACCGGTCTTGGTCGGCACCATCGACATGGCCGCCGCCCTAGCCCGTCGAAGATCGGAATGCGGAAAATCAAGCAACCGCTGGTCGCCGGTGTAGGCATGCACCGTGGTCATCAGGCCGCGTTTAATCCCGAAATTGTCCAAAATCACCTGCGCCACCGGCGCCAGGCAATTTGTCGTGCAGGACGCATTGGACACCACATGATGCACGGTGGGATCGTACTCGTCCTCGTTGACCCCCATGACAATGGTCTTGACCTCGCCCTTGGCCGGGGCGGAGATGATCACCTTGGCCGCGCCGCCGTCGATATGCGCCTTGGCCGACTCCATGTCGCAGAAAAGGCCTGTACATTCGAGCACATATTCGGCACCAAGACTCGCCCAGGGTATTTCGCCCGGTTTTCGATGACTGGTGATGGGAATGCTCTTGCCGTCGACGACGATGCTGTTGTCTCCGGCACTCACCTGCTGATCGGCCCGACCCATCACGGAATCGTATTTCACCAGATGGGCGATGGTTTTCACATCGGTGAGATCGTTGATGCCGACAATCTCGATGTCGGCAAAGGCCGGATCCTTGCTCAAGGCCCTGAAGATATTCCGCCCAATTCTCCCAAATCCGTTTATCCCAACTCGTATTGCCATGGCATGCCACTCCTCAAAAAAGGTTTCGGATGATCTGTTGCAGTTTTGTTCCTTACGCCCTCCCTTCGTCCCTTCCCAGGATTGCCCGGAGGTGCGCCACGCGGACGAGGGCCTCGTGGCAGCAGCGGTCGCACACCAACGCCCTCTCATATAGACGCAGGGCTTGTTCATACCATTGCCCCCGATACAAACTCGCTCCCGCCAGACAAAAGCCGGCGGCGGCTCCACCAGCAAAGATACCGGCAAAGAGTTCGTCAAGGGTTTCCCCCCAGATCTCCGCCACAACCTCTTCCTGCTCCGTCAACAGACGGACAATCAGACGGTTTTCGACCAGTACCGGGAGCATCAACCGTAAAAGATAGGTCACCTGTCCAAAAAGGGAACCGACTCGTTCCATCTGCCGTGGTACATCTTCCGTGATTTGACCGATCAGTATTCTGACATCGGCAAGCGGGCACACGCCGTCTCCCTGCGGTTGGCGCGCTCCGATCCGTTCGACCAAGGTATCCAGGGTTGCGGTTCTCGCGCCATAATTGCTCAGGAGGTAAAGATTTTCCTTGAGCTTCATACACTCGTGGAAGAGGGAGCCGACCAGCCAATCGAGAAAAACGCCGTGTATCTGCTGTTCCTGCTCCGCCTGCGGCCAGATGCGATGACAGAGATCCTTCAGCCGCCACAGCGGTCCATTCTCCTCTTCCGTGCCCACCATGAGGGTGAACTGTTGCAACAACTCGGCCTGCACCGCATGCCACTCCCTCGCAGGCGCAGGCATTGGGGTCAAATGACCGTGCAGGCAGTCCTCCAGGTAACGGTCGTAGAGACGTTGGAACCAGGCGATGAGGTGGAGAGAGCGGGCAAAGACCTGGCAAACGAAAAACTCCCTGCGGCCGCCAAACCAGTCGCCGACGCTTCCTGCTCTGCCCGCACCCCCTTCGCCGCGATTCCAGCCCACCTGCTCAGCTCTCCCTTTCCGGCATTCGCATCGCCTGCCGGTAGAGGTGCAGATACGCCTCCATGACCTTTTCCCAGGTGTGATACCGAGCAATGCGGTCAACCGCGGCCATCTGCATCGAACGAATCGCTTCGGGATGCTCCCGATAGTGCTTCAAGGCCCTGGCGATAGCCGCGGCCAAGCTCTTTGCGGTATTCTCGTCATAGGAAAAACCGGTTTCGCCGTCGATCACCTTGACCAATCCGCCCACCCGATGAACGATCGGCAAATTGCCGAGGAGTTGGGCGATGTAATCGGTCAAACCGCACGGCTCGTACCGGGAGGGGATCAGGAAAAAATCCCCGGCCGCATACACCTGGTTCGCAAGCGATGAACTATACCCTTTCAGAAAGCATACTCGCCCCTGCCCCATTTCGGAAGTGGCCAACCGCTCGATTTCCTTCTCGAAGGCCGGGGCCCCGGAGCCAAAGAAGAGGCATTGCACAAACGGTTCCCGCGGCAACAGCTCATCGAGGGCATGAATCAGGATATCCACTCCCTTTTGCTCAGTCAAGCGGCCGATGAAGGTACACAGCGGCGTATCCGGCGAGACGGCCAGCGCACCGTATTGCCGGACCTTCTCCCAGGGACCATGCGCCGCGATCGTTGCGAGCAGCTCGTTTTTGCACTGTTGTTTTCCTGCCAGATCGCCACCGAATACATTGTATCCGGCCACCAAGTCCAAGTTCTCGGGGAAGCTGGGATCGAACGAAGCCGGATCGATGCCGTTGGTGATGCCCGCAAGGGGCACGCCCCGTTCCGACAGGGCATGGCCCAGCCAGCCGGTTCGGGCGTCCTCCGGTGTTTTTTGCAGTTCTACGGCATACTGTTCGCTGACCGTGTTGAGTACCGCATAACCGGAGGCAGCCATGAAGGGGTCGAAGCTGCCGTTCAGCCGGTTGCCCTGGATCACCCGCATCGGCAAACCGGTTACCGCATGGGCAAAGACAAGGTCGCCGACCTCCTGATGATAGCCCTGGCCGGCGTTATGGATGGTGACGACCGATCCGGTGCGGCGGAAGTAATGCCGGTAGCCGCTGTTCTCGCGCATCATCGCCGGTAGCGTCGCCGCGTGGCCATCCTGGCAGTGGACGACATCGGGATGCTCGTCCAAGAGAATCATTAGGTCGAGCGCGGCCTTTTGCAGAAGGATATTCATGGCGAAATAGTCGTAGTGGCCGCCACCCTGGCGCTGCCAGGCCACCTCCTGCTCATCCTCTTCGGTATAGGTATACACCGCCCGCTTCGTGGCGAATCGGTCGGCCTCCACCAAAAAAATCGTGACGCCGTTAATGACCGCCTGCCAGACGGCGACCGGCTCCCGTCGCTCCTCGGCGGCATAGTTCATGTCCACGGTGAAGATGTGCGCATAGCGGCGACCGGCGATCCGCCCACCCGCAAGCCCCACCTCAAGCGGAGCAAAGCCGAGGCGGGCCGCATCCATGAACCCATAGCGCGGCAAAACAACCCGCACCGTGCAGTTGCCATGAGCAACCAGCGTTTCCGCCAACTGCCGACACACATCCTTGACCCCGCCTGCTCCCGCCAGCTTGTCGTACTCCCGGCTGACCATCCAGACCAGGCGGACGGCCTTGTCTTCTTCCCTCTCAGCTTCCCACGCCATACGTTCCTTTGATATCAAACAGAGGGCTGTACTGAATCCGCCTGTCCAGCCTGCGCGGATATTGTGTTCATCGCCTCTCGGATTGCCTCCGCAAGCTGCTCGGGCGTCTTGCCGACCGTGTCCAACCGCAGATCGGAACCGGCCAAATACAGTGGTTTTCGTTTTTCGAGCAACGCCTCGACCTCGTCCAGAACAGTCTGGCCGGTGAGCGAGGGGCGTTGCTGTGCGGAGTGGGGATCGGCACCCAGTCGCTGCCTGATGGTGGCCATATCGGCATCCAGCCAGACTACAAAACAACACTTGCGAAATGCTTGCCACTCGCCCTGGTGCTCAATGGCCCCGCCGCCGGTTGCCACGACCGTGGCTTCCAATGCGGGCAACTCCCGCAGCAATTGGCTTTCCGCCCGACGAAAAAAGAGCCAGCCATGATGGACGACAATCTCGGCGATGGGCGCACCCAGTCTTTGACACAACAGGACATCGGTGTCGAGAAAGGCCCATTTGAGCTGGGCGGCAAGCGCCCGCCCCACCGAGGTCTTGCCGGTGGCCCGAAAACCAGTCAGGATGATATTCTTGATTTGTGCATTCATGATTGTGCTCTTAGCATAAGAGAAACAGGACCGGCTCTTCAAGGAGAAAGCAGTAATCGTTTTTTTTCTTTTCTTTTTAAGAAGCTATTCTTACTATTCCCTAGCATAAACCTCATCGATTATCCCATCCGCCGGTATGGAATACAAAGACTACTACAAAATACTGGGCGTTGCCCGCGATGCAACCCAAGAGCAAATCAAACAGGCCTACCGCAAGGTTGCCCGCAAATTTCACCCGGACATCAGTAAGGAAGCCAATGCCGAAGCCAAGTTCAAGGATGTCGGCGAGGCCTACGAGGTATTGAAAGACCCGGAAAAACGGGCGGCCTACGACAAATTCGGCGCCAACTGGCGGGAAGGGCAACATTTCGAGCCACCGCCCAACTGGGATGCCGGTTTCGAATTCCGGGGAGCGGGATACACCGGCGGCGATGCCAACGGTTTCAGCGACTTTTTCGAATCCCTGTTCGGACATGGCCATACGGGAAGGCAAAGGCAGCACGTTTTCCGGATGCAGGGCGAGGATCAACACGCCAAGATCGTGATCCCCCTGGCGGACGCCTATACCGGTGCCCGGCAGACCATCACCCTCTCCCGTCCGGTGGTCGATGCCAACGGCCACGTCGCGACCAGTCCGCACACCCTGCATGTCGTCATTCCCAAGGGCATCGTCGAAGGCCAGCGTATCCGACTCGAAGGTCAGGGACTGCCCGGCTATGGCGGCAGTCCGGCCGGCGATCTCTTCCTGGAGATCGCCTTTCAGGAGCACCCACTCTTTCATGCGGATAAACGCGATATCCACATGGTTCTGCCGATCGCACCCTGGGAGGCAGCCTTGGGTGCGTCCCTCACCGTGCCGACGCTTGGCGGCAATGTCCAGGTGAAAATACCTCCTGGCTCGCAGGGAGGCAAGAAACTGCGACTGAAGGGCAAGGGGTTATGTTCGGCCCGTCAAAACGGCGATCAGATCGTCACCCTGCAGATCGTCGTGCCCGAGGCGAAAACGGAAGAGCAGCGCAACCTCTACCGAACCATGGCGCAAACCATGGCGTTCAACCCGCGCTCCGAACTGGGGATCTGAACAATGACCGAACAAAGACTCTACATTCAGGGAGTGGTTCTGGGCGAGGAATGTCGCTGTTCCCTTGCCGATCTTTGCCGAATGTGCAGCGTCAACGCCGAGATCGTCCACGAGATGATCGAAGAGGGTATCATTACCCCGGAAGGGACCTCGATGCAGGAATGGTCCTTTACCACGGTCGCGATCAAGCGGGTGCAAACCGCTATCCGACTGCAACAGGATCTCCGGGTTAACCTGCCCGGCTGCGCCCTGGCCCTCGACCTGCTCGACGAGCTGGAAGAACTGCGCCGCCTCGCCCGCCGCCGCTGATAGCGATGCGTTTTCTCCGCACCTGATTCCGTGAACCCGCTCGTCGCCGTATTCAACCACTTGCACATCGACTCGCTGCTTCTGGGCGGGATTTGTGGAGCGGTTTTTGTTGCCCTCGTTTTTCTCCTGGTACTGACGCGTTCGCAACGACGGCATTGGATGGCAACGCTGCGACTGGAGCGATTGCAGGAACAACTTGGCGCCTATGACGCGGAGTTGCAGCGACTGCGCGCGGAGCGCAACGATTTGGCCAAGGAGTGCCGAAGAATCGACGCCGAAAACGCCTCGCTGCAGACCGCCTGCACCCTCATGCAGCAGCAGGTCCAGGAGCGCACCGCCCTGCTCGCGGCAACCCGGCAACAGATCGAGCAGGATTTTCAACTGCTGGCGGCACAAATCCTCGGCGAAAAGGGCGAGATGCTCAACAGACAGCACGAGTCGGCCCTGACCGTGCTGCTTCGACCCTTTCGCGACCAACTGCTAGAATTCAAAAACAAGGTGGAGGAGGTCTACGACCGGGATGCACGGGACCGGATCTCGATGATCAAGGAGATCGAGCATCTCAAGCAGCTCAACCGCCAGATCAGCAGCGACGCCGCCAACCTGGCCCAAGCCCTTCGTGGCAGCAATAAACTCCAGGGGCAGTGGGGCGAAATGATCCTGGCCCGCCTGCTTGAGGCCTCCGGACTGCGAAAGGGCACGGAATTCGCCCTCCAGGTCAGCCTGAAGACGCCGAATGGGGCAACCTTCCAACCCGACGCGCTCGTGTATCTCCCGGAAAACAGAACGGTCGTCATCGATGCCAAGGTCTCGCTCAAGGCCTTTGCCGACGCGCACAGCGCCCCGGACGACGCATGCCGGCGGCAGCACATCAAGCTGCACCTCGACTCGATCAACCGGCAGATCGGCCTCCTCGCCGGCAAAGAGTACCAGCAATTGACCGGAACCGGCTCCCTCGACTTTGTCCTGCTGTTTGTCCCGATCGAAGGGGCGTTTGCGCTGGCGGTCGAACAGGAACCGGACATCTTGATCAATGCCATGCAGCGGAAAGTCGTTCTCGCCAGTCCCTCGACCCTTATGGCCATCCTCCGGACCGTCCATCATCTCTGGCGAATGGACGAACAAAACCGCAACAGTTTAGTGATTGCCAAACAAGCCGGGAATCTTTATGATAAATTCGTTGGTTTTACCGAGGCCTTTGAAGAGATAGGCCTCCGCCTCAACCAGAGCCAACAGGCCTGGCACACGGCGAGGAACCGATTGAGTTCCGGTCAGGGCAATCTGATCGCCCGGACCGAAGCTCTGAAAAACCTGGGAGTGCAGTCGAGCAAGCAGTTGCCGGACTCCCTCAAAAACACAGCGTTTGTTGTAGGAGAAACACCATGAAACATCTAAGTATCATTGCCCTGCTCTTCATGCTACTGCTGTCTTCGTGCGCCACCAAGGGACAGACAGGAGCGGTCGGCGGAGCTGCGGCCGGCGCGCTCATTGGTCAGGCGATCGGGCATAATACCGGAGCGACCTTGATTGGCGCGGCGGTCGGCGGTATGCTGGGCTACATCGTCGGTAACGAAATGGACAAGTACGACCGCGAACAACTCAACCACACCTACGAACGTGGCGTTTCCAACCAGCGTTCCTCCTGGGTGAACCCCGATACCGGCAATCAGTATGCGGTCACCCCCCAACCAGCCTACCAGAATCCCAACACCAATCGGGTCTGCCGGAAGGCGGAAATCGAGGCGGTGATCGACGGCAAGCGACAGAAAACCTATAGCACCGCCTGCCGAGACGACTACGGCTCCTGGCAATTGCAGCCGTAAACGAGGCACGCCGAGGAACACGATGCCCAAAGGCGAACTGTCTGTCTCCACCGGGAAACGGCAGGAAATGATCGATGTCACGGACCGGCTGCAACAGGTTGTTGCCGCCAGTGGCATCGACGAAGGGGTTGTTTATCTGTACAATCCGCACACCACGGCGGCGCTGACCATCAACGAAGGGGCCGATCCGGACGTTCAACGTGATCTTCTCGGTGGACTGGACCGGATCGTCCCTGCCGATTATCCGTACCGCCACAGCGAGGGCAACTCACCCGCCCATCTGATGACCACCCTGACCGGTTCCGCGGTCACGGTCTTTCTTCACCAGGGACGCCTACGACTCGGCACCTGGCAACGTATTTTTTTCTGCGAATTCGATGGTCCCCGCAACCGCCAGATCTGGTGGAAAATACTTGCCGGGTAACCTTGCCGCAGATGGAGCCTCCCGATGTTTTTTGGATTGAATCGCGCCACGGACGAGCAATCGCTGTTGACCTTTCTTCGCCAATTCAGCGACGATCGCCTCGCAGCAACGCTTATTCCTCGCATGAGCGAGGAGGAGATCCACCAGGTGGTGGACCTGCTGACGCTCATTATGCGCAACCATCTCAGTAGCGACGAATATCATCGCCTCTTCCTCGGTGAAGAGCATCACCATCATTGATGGGCGCAGCACCCCTGACGACCCGCCGATAACGATTCCATGCAAGCACTGACCAACCTGCGCGAGTTTCTCGATGTGCTCCGGGCCAACGGCCAGTTGCTCACCATCGACACCCCGGTCGATCCCTATCTTGAAATCGCAGAAATCCATCGGCGGGTGATCGCCGCAGGAGGGCCTGCCCTCCTGTTTACCCAGGTGAACAACTCGCAATTCCCAGTGGTCACCAACCTATTCGGGAACAATCTGCGGTTGGAACTGGCCTTTGGCCGGCGACCGCTCGACTTTGTCCGCAATCTGGTCGATTTGGTTGAACACTCGTTGCCGCCGACGTTACCCACCCTGTGGAAAGCCCGCGGCCTTTTCGCGCAGGGTCTGCGGGTTGGTCTCAAAGAGGTCAAAACCGCTCCAGTCCTTGCGTGTCGCCAACAACCGGCGCGTCTCACCGAATTGCCGATGCTTACCTCCTGGCATTCGGACGGAGGCGCCTTCGTAACCTTGCCGCTGGTCTATACCGAACACCCCGACGGCCAGGGCCATAACCTCGGTATGTACCGCATCCAACGGTACGACGACACCACCACCGGCATCCACTGGCAGATCCACAAGGGCGGCGGGTATCACTATTTCGCTGCCGAGCAGCAGAACAAGGCGCTGCCCATGACCCTCTATATCGGCGGTCCACCGGCGCTTATGCTCGCAGCCATCGCTCCGCTGCCGGAAAATATTCCGGAGCTGATGCTCGCATCTCTCCTGCAAGGAAAAAAACTGCGCATGGTGGCGGATCCCACAGGGGGCCATCGCTTGGTCGCCGAGGCCGAATTTGCCGTCAAGGGTAATGTTCCGCCCCATCTCCGCCGTCCGGAAGGACCGTTTGGAGATCATTACGGCTACAACTCCCTGCAACACGATTACCCGGTATTCCAAACCACCCATCTCTACCACCGCAAGGATGCCATTTATCCGGCCACCGTGGTCGGACGACCCAAGCAGGAAGATTATTTCATCGGCGATTTTCTTCAGGACCTGCTCTCGCCGCTCTTTCCCCTGGTGATGAAAGGAGTCCTCCAGTTGAAAACCTTTGGCGAGACGGGCTTTCACTGTTTGGCCGCCGCCAGGGTGGCCGATCGCTATCCGCGGGAGGCCTTTGCCGCGGGTCTCCGCATCCTCGGCGAGGGACAGCTGTCGCTGACCAAATTTCTCCTGGTGACCGATGCAAGCCTCGACGTGGCGCATTTCCCCAGGCTTTGGCAACACATTTTGGAACGAATCCAATGGGATCGCGACCTCTTTGTCTTTGCCAACGTTTCCCAGGACACCCTCGATTATACTGGCCCCTCGGTCAACAAGGGCAGCAAGGCCATGATGCTCGGCCTAGGGCAGGCCAAATGTCGGGAATTGCCCACGGAGTTTTCGGGATCGTTGCCTGAGCAGTGCAGCCGGCCGCACGTCTTTTTACCGGGTACCCTGGTCGTCCAAGGAGCGCCCTACACCGCCGCGCCCGCTCTTGCGTCGGAACTGGCGCGATTTCCCGGTGTTGCCACCTGGCCCGTTCTCGTTTTGGTCGATTCCACCGAGGAGGCGACTTGTTCCCTGCAGGAGTTTTTGTGGACCATGTTCACCCGCTTCGAGCCGGCGGCGGATATTCATGGCCGCGAGCAGACTGTCCACCGATTCCACGTTGGTCTGCAGCCGCCCATCGTCTTCGACTGCCGGATGAAGCCCTGGTACACCGAGGTCCTCGAAGTCGATCCCAAGACCAAGCAGTTGGTCGACGACAAAATCGAGGCGCTGCTTCCCGCGCAGTATCGCTAAGTCTCCACCTGCTCGCCCAATTTTTTTCCGTATCCATGGAAGAACGACTGCAAAAAATCCTCGCCAAGGCCGGCATCGCTTCGCGGCGAAGCGCCGAGCAGCTGATCCGCGACGGCCGGATCCGGATCAACGGCCAGATCGTTATCGAGATGGGGTGGAAGGCCGATCCTGCGCGTGACCGGATCACCTGCGACGGCAAGCCGATCGTCTTTGAAGAAAAGCTCTCTCTTCTCCTCAACAAACCTGCGGGCTACGTCACCACCCTCTCCGATCCCCAGGGGCGCCCCATTGTTTCCGATTTGCTCGGCGATATTCCGTTCCGCCTGTTTCCGGTCGGGCGGCTGGATTTCGAAACCGAAGGAGCGCTGCTCATGACCAACGACGGGGAGTTGGGAAACGCCATCCTCCATCCCCGGTTCGAGGTCAACAAAACCTACGAGGCCCTGGTGAGCGGTTCGCCTTCCACGGACATACTCAGGCGACTGGAGCAGGGGATCGAACTCGATGGTGTCAAAACCCGGCCGGCTGCCGTCAAGGTTTTGAAACGGTTCAAAAACCAGACACTGATCGAGGTCATCATCCACGAGGGCAAGAAACGGCAGGTCCGGAAAATGTTCCAGGCGGTGCACCACCGGGTTCTTCACCTGAAAAGAACGGCCTATGGCCAGCTCGACCTGGGAGCCCTTCCCCTTGGAAAATACCGGGTCCTCACCACGGATGATCTAAAAAAAATTTTTTCAGGAAAAATTCCCTTTACAATCAAAAACATACCTGATTAAATTTCAACAGCATCCTGGAATCGATTTTATTTATACTTTGCCAAAACTCATGCATCGATTGCCTGGTCGATGGAGCAGGCGTTTTTCAGCGCGTCCGCAAAGCGAAAAGTATCCTGGGGGGATCAAAAAGAATGAACAAATCCGAGCTGATTGAAGCATTGGCCGAAGCGATGAACATTCCAATCCGCGAAGCCGCCTCGATAACCAACACGATCATCGAAACCATGAGCGATGCGCTTGCTCGGGGCGAATCCATTGAAATTCGAGGATTCGGCAGCTTTGTGGTCAAGGAGTACGATTCGTACACCGGTCGAAATCCCAAGACCGGAGAAAAGATCAAGGTGAAACCGAAAAAGCTCCCCTTCTTCAAGGTCGGCAAGGATCTGCGGGAACAGGTCAATAAAAACAGCAACAAGTAAGACGGCTTTCGATCTTCATCCCCCTCCCTACCCCTCGATTACTTCGCCAACCAGATCGTAGGTATGCACCTCGGTGATTTGGACAGAGACAATATCACCGGGGTTCACCTCGCCTGAGGTTATATACACGCAGCCGTCGATCTCCGGTGCTTGGAACCGGGTGCGCCCTTCCAACAGCAGATCGCTCTCCCTGCTGAGCCCCTCGATCAACACCGGCTCCACGCGGCCGACAAACCGTTGTTGCCGTCGCTCGCTGATGGCGGCCTGCGCCTCCATCACCGCCCGATAACGTGCCTCTTTCTCTTCCTCGCTCACCTTGTGCGGCAGACCAGCGGCTGCACTCCCCTCCTCGTCCTGGTACTGAAATACCCCAACATGGTCAAGCTCCCACGTCTGCAAGGCATCAACCAAGTGCATCACATCCTCCTCGTTTTCTCCTGGAAAACCGACAAGCATAGTGGTCCGAATGGCGCAATCGGGGACATAGGTTCTGATCCGGCCGATCAGGTCGTCTAGGGTGGCGCGGGTGTAGTGGCGGTTCATCCTGTGCAGCACCCGGTCGCTGACATGCTGAAAGGGTATGTCCAGATAGGGGAGCAAGCGCGGTTGTTCGGCCATCAGTTGGAGCAGTTTGTCGGTCACACCGGTGGGATAGGCGTACAGGAGGCGAAACCAGGGTATGGCGCTCTTGTTGAGCAACGACTCCAGCAAAACGGTCAAGTCAACAGCAGGGGTAAGGTCACGGCCATAGGCGGTCAGATCCTGGGCGATCAGGGAGAGTTCCCTGACCCCCGACTGTTCGAGACGAATGGCTTCGCGCGTCAGATCCAAAATCTCTCTGCTACGCAATCGTCCCCGAATGGCGGGAATCATGCAGTAGGCGCAACGGTTGTCGCAGCCCTCGGTGATCTTCAGATAGGAGCGAAAGAACGGGGTCGAGATCCGGCGCTCCACCGTGCTGTCCATAAGATAGGTCGCAGCCCCAGGTGTGGCGATGACCAGCTGGCCAGGAGTGCGATTGTCGAGCAACTGCCCTATCCGCGGGAAATCGTCAAGGCCGACGAAAAGATCGACCTCCGGCAGTTCCGCCACCAATTCCTTGCCGTAGCGTTGCACCATGCAGCCGGTGACCACCAGGAACTGGCTCGGATTGAGTTGCTTGCCTGCTGCCAGCTCCAGGATGGCGTCGATCGCCTCCTCCACCGCAGGGCGAATGAAGCCGCAGGTGTTGATCAGCACGACCGAAGCCTGCTCCGCTTCGTCCACCACGGTGTACCCGCTCTGTTCCAGTGAGGCGAGCATCACCTCGGAATCGACAAGATTCTTTGGACACCCCAAGCTAACCATATACAGTGTTTTCACGATAATTTTCCTGTGTGCAAGAGGGTGCAAAGCCTATCGAGAATACGCTTCGAAGCTGTGCGGAATTGTTTGCGATGGAATCGAGGCGCCCATTGCCGATGGTACAATTCATCGGAGACAAGCATGACCGCTGCAAGACTTACCCCGCGAAAGGCAGCCACCGCGCTGAGCGCTGTGTACTCCATGTCGACGGCCAAGACGCCTTGTCCGCCGTATCGTTCGACCTTTTCTCTAGTTTCTCGGTACACCGCATCCGTGGTCCAGATCCTTCCCTGGGTGGTGGGGCACCCTTCCCTGGCAAAGGCATCGACAAGCTGCATCCGGAATGCCTCATCGTGTCGCCCCTCCCCACCGTCTTGATAATGGCTGCTCGTACCTTCTTCGCTCACCCCCGCGTTGGGAACAAACAACGCCCCTGCGGCGAGCCTTGGCGACAAGGACCCGCACCAGCCGTAAACGACAATCCGGCGCGTTCCCAAAGCAATCAACTTTTCAAGACAAATAGCGGCCATGGGGGCGCCCACCGCCGGCCCAGCGAGGAAGAAGACATCGTTGCTCAACAATTTCGCATTAAAAAGAGCGTGGGCGTTCAAGCCAAAGCGCTTGGCTAACCCGCAAAATCCCGAGGCATCCGCAGGATTTACCGCCAGAATACCGGTCATTGGAAGGATCGGTTCGCCGTTGGCCCGAACCGGATCGATGATGCACTGCGACATAAAAGAAAAGTAGAATAAAAAAAAGGGCTGCGGCAACACCGCAGCCCTTTATCGGGAATTCTCCCTGATTTCGGCGTGTATTACAGACCGAGTGCTGCCTTGAAAGGGTTGGCATACAGCAGAATAAAGGCAATAACCAAACCATAAATGGCGATGGACTCGCAGAGTGCCATACCAAGAATCATGGTGGTGGTGATGGCGCCTTTTGCTTCGGGGTTGCGAGCAACACCTTCGCATGCGCCGCGCAGACCGTTACCCATACCGATGCCAGCGCCAAAGCCGGCGAGGCCGATGCTGAGAGCGGCGCCAATACAAATCAGGGCAAGACTAAGTTTATCCATTGTTGTGATCCTCCGTACTGAAAGTTATATGAAGTTGGCCTTCTTCTCCGTTGAACGGAACTAAAAAAACCTTTTAATGAGCATGTTCCATTGCACCTGCGCAATACAGCAGGCTGAGCAGAACAAAAACCACCGCCTGGATCACCGACACCAAGACACCTAGGCAGAGAATGGGCAACGGCGCAAAAAAAGCGCCGGCAAGCATGAAGAGGACGCCGAGCAGGACTTCTTTGGCGAGTATGTTTCCGAAAAGACGCATGGAGAGTGAAATCAACCGGGCGAAGTTACTGATCACCTCGAGTAGAAACATAAACGGTGCCAGTACCTTGCTCGGGCCCATGAAATGCTTGTAATAATGGAGTCCATGGTAGCGGAAACCCAGAACATGATGGGTGACCCAGACAATAAGGGTCATGGCCAAGGTGATATTCAGGCTGGAAGTGGGCGACATGAACCCGGGAATAAGCCCGATAATGTTGGCGATAAGGATATAGAAAAAGAACGTAGCCATCATGGGGAAGAGCATTTTGGCCCCTTTTTCCCCCAAATTCTCCGCGCAAAAATCCATCAGCCCACCAACCATGACTTCCCAGAAATTCTGACCGCTACCGGGAACCATTTCCAGTTTTCCCATGGTCAATCTAGGGACGATGATGAGAAAAGCCATGACCATCCAAGTGTAGGTCATATAGGGCTCACATATCTTTTCCAAGAGAGTGTGGCCGATCGGCGTATGGGGAACCGGCAGTCCTAATGCTTGTAGAATCAATGAGATAAATAATATCGGATGTTCCATAACCTGCACTCTCCTCAAACTTTGCGCGGCATCGAGTACGTTGTTGCACTCAAACCAATAATGACGACACTGACCATAACCGTGGCCAGCCCCAAGGTCAGTCCGACCGCATTGATCGAAACCCGAGAAGCCAGCACGAATAACAGTAACCCAAGCACAACGAAGCGGGCAAGCGACCTGAGAACAAAGCGGGTCTTCTCGGCGTTCGTCCTTGCCCCTTCATCCTCGCCAACCCTGGTCATCAACCGTTGCGCGTCACGTTGCAGCAACCAAAAGCTGCCGTTGACCAACAGCCCGCCGATGAGAACCGAGCGAGCAAAAGGCCACCCCGAGACAATGCAACTCACAGCCACGATCGCTCCCAACAGGAGAAGGCTGCACACCATCACCCGTCGAACCACTCTGGCCTCGCTGTCGGCAGCAGGTGTCCTAGCTTGCCGGTCACGCTCATTCATCTTTTATTTTCCTGGTCAACTCCCAGAGCCCTTTAAATCCGGCCAAGATGCCGAATCCCAAAAAAACAAAAGTAAGATACGGAGCTGTTCTTCCGGAGAAAACCTTGTTGTCGAGCGCCCAGCCCATACCAAATCCGATAAGGATGGAAAAGACAAACGACATGCCCGCTTGGCTATAGACCGCCAACTGCCGAAACATTTCCCTGCGGTCTTCCGACATCCCTTGCCTCGCTGATTTTCGCCCGCCGGATGTGACAATCGCTGCTACAGGTAGCATGCGCAACCGCCAAACGCAATATTTTTTTAACTAATCTATCAATTTCTTGAATGACGATTCAGCCGCGTCCAGGGCTTTTTCCAAGTGTTCCCGATCATGTGCGGCAGACAAGAATGCAGCCTCGAACTGGGAGGGAGCCAGCCATATCCCGCTGGCGAGCATCTGCCGATAGTAACGGCCATAGAGCGCAGTATCGGCGCGCAGGGCAGAAACATAATCCGTCACCGGTCCCTGCGTAAAAAAGCACGTCATCATCGAGCCAATCCGGTTAACGACCGTGGGGAGTGGGGAAGCGGCCGCTATCCGCTCCATCTCGGCTCCAAACCACACGCCCTTCTCTTCCAGCCCGGCATAAAAACCCGGTCGCTTGACGACCTTGAGCATGGCCAACCCGGCGGCCATGGCCAAAGGATTTCCCGACAGCGTCCCGGCCTGATAGACCGGACCGTCGGGGGCAATCAACTCCATGATCTCCTTTTTCCCACCGTAGGCCCCGACCGGCAATCCGCCGCCGATGATCTTACCGAGACAGGTCAGGTCGGGCAGTATGCCGAAGCGTTCTTGCGCCCCACCCAAGGCCAGCCGGAAGCCGGTTATCACCTCGTCGAAAATCAGCACAATACCGAGTTCACGGGTGAGTTCGCGGAGTGTGCGGAGGAAATTCTCTTCCGGTAACACCACGCCCATGTTGCCGGCGACCGGCTCCACGATCACGCAGGCGATGTCAAGCGCGGGGTCCCGCAGTGTCCGTACCAGGGTTTCGCCATCGTTGTAGGGAATCGACACGGTGTGTTTAACGATCTCGTCGGGAACTCCCGGACTGCCCGGAATGCCGAGGGTGATCACCCCTGAACCCGCCTTCACCAGGAAGGAATCCGCATGACCATGGTAGCAGCCGTCGAATTTAACTACGACCTTGCGACCGGTATAGCCCCTGGCCAGCCGGATGGCGCTCATGGTTGCCTCGGTGCCAGAGTTGACAAACCGGACCTTTTCGATCGACGGAACAGCCTCGCACACCATGGCCGCCAGTTCCACTTCCAGAGGGGAGGGGGCACCGAAGCTGGTGCCATCCATCGCGGCTTGGCGAATCGCTTCCACAACCTCCGGGTGGGCATGACCAAGGATCATCGGCCCCCAGGAGCCGACAAAATCGATAAAGGCGTTACCATCGACATCGATGATCGTGCATCCCGACGCCTTGCGCACGAACAGTGGATCGCAACCCACGGAGCGGCAGGCCCTGACCGGCGAGTTGACGCCGCCGGGGATGAGTGTTTTCGCCTTGGCAAAGAGTTGCATCGATTGATCGGTCTTCACATCAGATCCCCTGTTGTTGACTGTCGCGAAAGGCATGGTGCGGCTGGAAAGAACTGTCCTTTATAGCACGGGCTTTTTTACGATGTCAAAACCAAAAATGGCGGCATGGCTGTTCTGTGGAACCGCCACGCCGTCAATTTTTTCTTGTCACCGTCAGGTGCGCAAGGTAGAATGGCCTCCATTGCGAACCGCCACTCCATAACCATCGAAAATCCATTATTTTTTTACTCGGCTTTTCTACTGAAAGCTTCCATAAGGAGAAGAGAAAGATGGCAAGTGATAAGGTAATCCATATTTCCGACAGTGAATTCGATAGTAAAGTAATCAGCAATTCTCTTCCCTGCCTAGTCGATTTCTGGGCGCCATGGTGCGGCCCATGCAAAGCCATTGGCCCGGTTATCGACGAGTTGGCAGCCGAATTCGACGGCAAGGTTGTCATCGCCAAGATGAATGTGGACGACAACCCATCAACCCCTGGAAAATTCGGCATCCGCGCCATTCCTACCCTCATTCTGTTCAAAGGCGGCGAGGTAGTCGACCAGATCACCGGCGCTGTCGGCAAGTCGCAGTTGCAGGATCTCATCAAAAAAGCCATCTGACAGCCTTGCTTTCCGGCACGGTTTTTTGCTCTGAGCAAGGAACCGTGCTTTCTTTTTGGCGGTAGCAAACATGCAACAGGCACAGTACCAGTTGATCATCGTCGGCGGTGGCCCGGCGGGCCTCACGGCCGGCCTGTATGCAGCGCGGGGTCGCCTCAAGGTCCTCCTCGTCGAAAAAGGCGCGACGGGCGGGCAGGTGCTGGTCACCGATTGGGTTGACAACTATCCCGGATTCGTCGAAGGCATTTCCGGATTCGACCTGATGGACAAAATGACCGCCCACGCCGACCGCTTTGGCCTGGAGAAGAAATTCGCCACCATCGCCTCGCTGGATCTCCTGGGCGACATCAAATCGGTCACCCTGGAGAACGGAGAAGTACTCACCGCCAAAACTATCGTCCTGTGCACGGGCGCCAAGCCGAGAAAACTCGATGTCCCCGGCGAATACGAGTTCTCCGGTCGTGGCGTTTCCTATTGCGCCACCTGCGACGGCCCTTTTTACCGCAACCAGGAGATCGCCGTTGTCGGCGGTGGAAACACGGCTATCCAGGATGCCCTGCATCTCACGAAATTTGCCTCGAAAGTCACTGTCATTCACCGACGCGGCGAGTTGCGCGCCACCAAGATCCTTCAGGAGAAGGCCTTCTGCAATCAGAAAATCGATTTCCTCTGGAATACCCGCGTCATCGCGATCAGAGGAGACAAGAGCGGCGTCAATAACCTGCTGCTCAAGCATCACAACGGCGACGAGTCCGACCTCAAGGTGACCGGGCTTTTCGTTTTGATCGGTATAGCTCCCAACAACGAGATCCTGCCCCTGGATCACCTGCGAACGGACAGTGACGGATTCATCGTCACCGACGAGGAAATGGCCACCTCCATTCCCGGCGTCTATGCGGCGGGCGACATCCGCAGCAAGCGCTCCCGGCAAATCATCAATGCCGCCGGCGAAGGTGCTGTCGCCGAGTTGTCCGCCGAGCATTACCTCGGCAATCAGGCCCCGGACACCCCCCTCAACTGCAGCGAATAGAGGATATCATGCCCACGCCCCGGAACACAGTGTCTCTCAATGGCTTCAAGCATCTGTTGTGCGCCCTGCTTCTCGTGACCGCGACCACCCTGTCAGGCTGCTCGACCTTCAGCGGCATGTTCAGCAAATTCAGTATCGGCGAAGAGGACGACCCCAAGTCGCTCCCACCGGAAACCTTGATCGTCCAAGGCATGGATGCGTTCAATGTCGGGGACTACGGCGAGGCGAACAAGAATTTCAAGCTCATCCTCGACGAACACCCCTTCAGCGAGCAAGCCATGCTTGCCGAACTGAAATCCGCAGATGCACATTATTACAACAAACAGTATGCCGAGGCCAAAACCCTGTACAAGGCTTTCGAGGAGCATCACCCCACCAACGAGGCCATCCCCTATGTGCTGTTCCAGATCGGTATGTGCGACTACAACCGCTCGGATCGCATCGACCGAGACATCTCGGGTCCGCAGGAAGCGATCAAATCCTTTACCCGCCTGATCAACGCCTATCCTCAATCGCCTTACGCCAAGGAAGCAAAGACCCGAATCAAGGATGCAACCGAATTCCTCGTCAACCATGAGTATCTCGTCGCGGTCTTTTACGTGCGAACCGCCCGTTACGACGAGGCGAAGCACCGGCTCAAGTATCTGCTGGCCAGATATCCCGATTCCAACCTGGCGCCCCAGGCCAAAGCCCTGCTGGACCATCTGGAAGCGGGGAACAAACCCACCTGGGGAATGAATCGCTGGTTGCCGGAGTTCATGACCAAGGCTCCGGCGGACAGGAAAGAGGAAGCGTCGCTTGAGGAAAAACCGGCTGCGACGCCAAGTACCGCCACGCCCCCAAGCGATAGTACGAAAGAATAGATCGGTTTTGCCTGTCGGCTCAGCCTTGGAAGCAAGGTTGAGCCGACAGCCACGTGAGCATCGCCTCGATCGGCTGATCCGTATTCAGCCGAATGTAATCGTTCTCATTTGCCGCGTCCGGCATCTCGAAGGTTTGCCGCTGATGGAGGTAGATCTCCCACCGACCGTCGGAAACGGCCTGCGGGTCGCGCGACCTGATTTCCAATCGCCGGCGCACCTCATCCTCCGGGCAGGTGCAGAAGAAAAAGACACATCGCGCCCCCAATTCGTCGGCAACGGACCGAACCCGGTCGCGGTCCTCACGCCTGCTATAGGAACCGTCCAACACCACCTGCCGCTGCCCTCTTGCAAAATCCGCCCGGACGTGATCGAGCATCGCCAGATAGGTCTTCTCGGTGAAGGCGGCGCTGTAAATTCCTTGCCCCACCTCGTCAGGGCGCTTGTCGGCCACCTGCAATCCCGCCAGTTCCTTACGCACCCGGTCAGTATTGTAATACGCGGCCTGGCAGCGATCGGCCCAGGCCATGCCCAGGGTGGACTTACCGGACGCGGTCATCCCGAAAAAGACGGTGACGATTTTTCCGGCGTACGGCGGTCCGGCGGTGCGGTCATGCGGTTGCATAGCGCTCGGCCAGACGGAAATACTTGGCGGCATTTTCGATGTTGGCGGCGCGGGTTGCGCCATCGACCGCCGGATCGGCCGCGGTGAACAGGCCGATTTTGCCACGCACATAGGCGCGATAGCATTTGTAGAAAGGCAGCATCGACCGCAACCCTTCGTCCGCGGTCGCGTCCACGAAAGTGTCGACGAATCGGCCGGCCAACGCATCCAACCCATAATAATCCAGATCCATGGCCAAAAAGGCGATGTCACTGGCCACATCGCAGTAACGGAAACGCTGGTTGAACTCGATGCAATCGTAGATGTAAACCTTGTCGGCCAAACAGATGTTGGCGGAATAGAGATCGCCATGGCAGTCGCGAATAAAGCCGCCATCGATCCGCCTTTGGAACAAGGTTTCGTTGCCGAGAAAAGCCCGGGCATAGGCGGCAATGCCATCGAACTGCTGGCGACTCAGGGCACCCTGGCCGACAAAGCCTTGGGTCTGTTCAAAATTCTCCAGCACATTAACCCCCACGGCATCGGCGGTGCCGAACCGGGCGATCTCCGAACCGCCATCCGCCTTCCGGTAAAAATCCGCCAGCACAGCGACCAAGGCATCGATATGTGCGGCATGCAGCTCACCGGCGCGGATCAGGTGCACCATCATCCGCTCTTCCGGCATTCGCGCCATCTTGACGCCGTACTCCACGACCGGCCCGGCGCCGTTGAGGGCAAAGCCCCCTCCCTCCTCGGCGGTGACCGCAACCAGGCCAAGATAGATATCGGGGCAGAGGCGGCGGTTGAGCAGCAACTCCTGCTCGCAGCAGATGCGCCGCTTCTCCAAATCGGAAAAGTCGAGGAAACCGAAATTCACCGGTTTTTTAAATTTATAGACAAAATCGCCGGCCAAAATCACCGAGGAAATATGTGTTTGCACCAACTTGATGGCCGGTGAGGGATGATCGTAGCGCTCGGGGTGCAGCAGCGCTCGTAAATAAGGGGGAAGATGCTCGTTGGTCATGCGATTCGCTCCGGATGCGCCATGCGGCGCCATGAAAGAACAGGGTGTTGGCGGCCAATCTAACAGAACGGCGCGACAGCGTAAACTGTTTACGTAGGGTTTTCGCCATGGTAGAGTCACTGGCCGACACGGGGGAACTCCTTTATATGAATGAACAATCGCTTACAACACTGTTACGGCACGTGCGCGCCGGCACCGTTGGGGTCGACGACGCCCTGGATCAATTGCGCAGATGGCCGACCGAAGTCCTTGAATCCGCCAGGATCGACCATCACCGTACCCTCCGTACCGGTCTCCCCGAGGCGGTATTCGGCGAGAGTAAAACCGTCGAGCAACTCACAGAAATCCTCTCGGCCATGCTCAAGGCCCCATCGGTTGTCCTGGCCACCCGGGTGTCGCCGGAAAAGGCAGAGGCGGTCCTGAACCGCCTGCCGGCCCTGACCTATCACCCCACGGCGCGCGCCCTGACCGGCAACAGCCAGCATACCCAAACCGGCAGCGGCCTCGGAACCGTGGTGATCGTCACCGCCGGCACTTCAGACTTGCCGGTGGCGGAGGAGGCCCGGGTCACGCTTGAACTCTTCGGCCATTCCGTGGCCACCGTCTATGACGCCGGAGTGGCCGGCATCCATCGTATCCTCGCCCACTCAGCACTGCTCCAGCAAGGGCGGGTCATTATCGTCGCCGCAGGCATGGAAGGAGCGCTGCCTTCGGTGGTGGCAGGCTTAACCGGAGCGCCGGTGATCGGGGTGCCGACCAGCGTCGGCTATGGCGTCGGCGCAGGCGGCTATTCCGCCCTGCTCGGCATGCTGACGAGTTGCAGCTCGGGATTGGCCGTGGTGAACATCGACAACGGATTCGGCGCGGCCTGCATGGCGGCGGCCATCAATCGGAAGCGTTGACGACATGACCCCTTCCCCCACCGCTTCCACATGTCGCCAATGCCTCTTGAATCTTCGCTTTCTGCCGGATTATTTCCATCGTGTCATTGCGGGAAGCGGTGACGCGACGTATAATTTGGACATTTTACATAACTGGAGCCCTGCTCCCTCTCTCATCCAGCCACAGGTATATTGTCAATGAATTCCAGCTTGAAGCTAAAAATCGGGCTCGTGATCTTTCTCCTGTTCTTTTCGGGACTGGCCCTGGCGCCCTCTCTGTATCACGACCTGCCGGACTGGTGGAAAAAATACATGGCCCCTGCGGGGTTGAAACTGGGTCTCGACCTCCAGGGCGGCATGCATATCGTCCTCCAGGTCGATCTGGATAAAGCGGCCGAGAACTCCCTGGATCTCTCCGCCTCGGACTTCAAGACAGCGTTGGCCGAAAAAAATATCAACGCGGTCCGCATGGAATCCGGCAGTCCGAGTGCGATCCTCTTTACCCTGCCCAACACCGGCTCCATCGAGACCGTCAAACAGATCCTGAGCGAACGCTTCCCCAATCTCGACAGCCACGTTCAGGCGGAAGCCGGCACCTTCCCCCGCATCACCCTCAAACTCAAGGGGGACGAAATCGATTTTATCAAGAAGAATGCGGTCAATCAGTCGCTTGAAATCATCCGCAACCGCATCGACCAGTTCGGCGTGGCCGAGCCGATCGTACTGCGCCAGGGGGAAAACCAGATTGTCGTCCAGCTTCCCGGCGTCAAGGATCCGCAACGGGCCATGGCGCTCATCGGTCAAACCGCGCAACTCGAATTCAAGATGGTGGCCGAAGCTCCCGGCATCAACCTGCCGCAACTGATCGACGATGTGGTCAAGGCTGGACAGTGGCGCGAGGGAGATAGCAGGAAACAGCTCAACCTCGCCCTGCAGAACCGGTTGCCGCAAGGGACGGAGATCTATTTCGAAAAGATCGTCGACGCCAAGACCAAAAGAGAGTCCAAGGTACCCATCCTCCTGGAAAGCCCGGTGCTGATGACCGGCGAGATGGTGAAAAACGCTCAGGTCCGCATCGGCGGACAATTTAACGAACCCTATGTCAGCCTGGATCTCACCTCGCGCGGGGGCCAGGTTTTTGCAGCGCTTACCGAAAAGAGTGTCGGCAAACGACTAGCCATCGTCCTTGACGAGATCGTCCGCTCGGCTCCGGTAATCCGCGAAAAGATCCTGGGCGGCAGCGCCCAGATCTCCGGCAGCTTTACCCACAATGAAGCCACCGATTTGGCCATTGTCCTCCGTGTCGGCGCCCTGCCCGCGCCGGTCGACATCATTCAGAACCTGACGGTCGGCGCCAGTCTCGGCCAGGATTCCATCAACAAGGGCTTGTCCGCCGGCTTGCTCGGCACCGTCCTCGTCGTTGTCTTCATGATGGTCTATTATCGCCTCTCCGGCGTCATTGCCAACCTGGCCCTGATCCTCAACATGCTCCTGCTTTTCACCGGGCTCGCCTTGCTGGGGTCGACCCTGACCCTTCCAGGCATTGCCGGTATCATTCTTTCCATCGGCATGGCCGTCGACGCCAATGTCCTTATTTACGAGCGTATGCGCGACGAGTTCGCTCTGGGAAAATCATCAAAAGCAGGGGTGGATGCAGGATTTTCCAAGGCCTTCTGGAGCGTGGTCGACGCCCAGATCACCACCCTGATCACCGCCCTTGTCCTTTTTCTTTTCGGAACGGGTCCGATCAAGGGATTTGCCGTCACCCTCTCCCTGGGCATCATCTTCAACCTCCTGGCCGTGCTCTTTGGCTGCCGGTTGGTCTACGACATCCTCTTCAGCTATAAGAAAATCAAGGAGATCAAATTCTTTGCCCTGGTCCACAAATCGAACTTCAATTTCATGGGCGTGCGCAAAATCGCCTTCACCGTTTCCGGCGCGCTTGTGTTACTCGGCGTGTTCGCCTTCGTCCAAATCGTAAGGGGACACGCCAACATGGGTATCGATTTTTCCGGCGGCACCCTGTTGCAGTATAAAACCGAAAAGGCCTTTGCCCTCCAGGATGTCCGAAGCGCATTAGCGGCCAACGGTTTTTCCGGGGTCGACCTTCAGCAGGTGACCAACGAAAACCGGCTGATAGTCAAAATTAAAAAATCCGAAGAAAAAATCAGCGATATCGGCGATCAGGTCACCGCTGTCCTGAATAAGGCGCAGGCCGATCAAGGGTTCTCGCTTGAGAGCAAATCGGAAATCGGCTCCTCGGTTTCCGCCGATCTCCGAAGCAAAGCCCTGCTGTCCATCGCCCTGTCGATGCTCTGCGTGGTTGTGTACTTGGGCCTGCGATTCGACGTCCGGTTTGGTTTGGCCGCCACCGTGGCCACCTTCCACGACGTGCTGATCGTCCTTGGCATTTGCTGGGCAATGGGCATGGAGATGACCCTGTTGATCATCACCGCCCTGCTCACCCTGGCCGGGTATTCCCTCAACGATACCGTGGTCATCTTCGACCGGATTAGGGAAAACACGGAAAAACATGAAGATTTCGGGCTCCACGAGGTGATCAACCTCTCCATCAACCAGGTGCTGGCCCGATCCATTATTACCGTGCTCACCGTCCTGTTTACCGTCACGTCCCTCTTTTTCTTCGGCGGCTCCACCCTCCACGATTTCTCGTTCACCCTACTGATCGGTCTGCTGGTGGGAACCTACTCTTCCATCTTCGTTGCCAGCCCGCTCCTGGCCGTCAAGGGAGGCAACAAGGCGTGACGCTTGCAGACTTACCCCAACATGTCCGGACCGTTTCCCCGGATCGGCAGTTTGCCTTTGCCTGTCACCCGGCGGTACCCTGTTTCACCGAATGCTGCCGGGAACTGGATCTGGCGCTAAGTCCCTACGATGTGCTTCGCCTGAAACGATGCCTGCGGCTCTCCGCCGGGCAGTTTTTAGAGCGGTATGTGATCGTCGAATGGGAGGAGGGGTTGGTGTTCCCCACGTGTTACCTCACCATGGTGGACGATGGCCGGGCATCCTGCGTGTTTGTCTCCAGGCAAGGCTGCTCGGTCTACCCCGACCGTCCAGGGAGCTGTCGGGCCTATCCCGTGGGAAGAGGCGCGGCGAGAGGCGGCGAAGATACCCCCGTCGAGTCGCTGGTCCTGTTGCACGAACCCCATTGCCTGGGCTTTGTCGAGCAAGCCCAGCAAACGGTGCAAACCTACCTGCGCGAGCAAGGACTGGAGACGTACAACCGCTATAACGATGCCTTGCTGCCGCTTGTCCAGCACCCCACCATTCAAAACGGCACCTTTCGTCCCTCGCGCAGCCATCTCGACCAGTACATGCTGGCCCTGTACGATCTGGATCAGTTCCGGCACCAGATGTCCGAGGGCCGCATTGCCCTGCGCCGTCCGTTGACTCCGGCGCAGCTCTCCGCCTTGACAGGCAACGACGAGGAACTCCTACTGCTCGGTATTCGCTGGCTCTTGCAGGAATGGTTCGGCGAATGATCGCCCCGCTCGACCGCGCAGAGATCACCTGTTGACGCCTATGCCTTCTCCCGTCACCCCCGAATGCCTCCAACGGCTCAAGGCGATCAGCCGCTCCTTCTGCGTGGCCGAAGGCGGCTCCCATGGCCCCGATCACAGCGAGCGGGTCTTGCACACCACCTTGCTCATTGGCCAACGGTTGCACGCCGATCTCCACATTCTCACCCCGGCGGCGCTGCTCCACGACATCGGCCGCAAGGAAGAACGGCTGAGCGAGGGCCGCGTTTGCCACGCCAGCCGAGGGGCCGAACTCGCCGAACCGTTGCTGCGGGAATTGGGCTACCCGCACGATGCCGTTGAGGCGATCTGTCACTGCATCCGCAGCCATCGTTTTCGCGGCGGCCTGCGGCCTGCTACCCTGGAGGCGGAAATTCTCTACGACGCCGATAAGCTCGATTCCATCGGAGCGATCGGAATAGGCCGGGCCTTCCTGTTTGCCGGCCAAATCGGCGCCCGTCTTCACAACCCGGAGTTGGATCCCGCCCAGACCGCGCCCTACTCTTTGGAAGATACCGCGTATCGGGAATTCCGGGTCAAGATGTCGCTGGTCCGCACCCACATGCTCACGTCGGTGGGCCGGGAAATGGCCGAACAGCGGCATGCGTTCATGCAGACCTTTTTCGATCAGCTTACCCGCGAAACCGGCGGCATGATGCCGTAAAACCCGCACCCCTCTTGCCCCCATGCTTAAACTTGTTGTGTTCGATTGCGACGGCGTCATGTTCAGCTCCCGGGAATCCAACCGGAGATACTACAACGATCTTCTCCAGGCTTTTGCCTGCCCGCCGATGGACGAGAAGGAACTCGAATTTGTGCATATCCATAACGTGCACAATTCCATCGCCCATATCTTCCGCAACCATGTGCATGTCGACCCGAATGCCATCGAAGCCCATCGCCTAAGCCTCGATTACACCCCCTATCTGCGTTACATGGCGATGGAACCCGACCTGATCGAGTTTCTCGACGTCATCAAACCGCGTTACCGGACCGCCATCTCCACCAACCGCACCGACACCATGGAGCATATCCTCGACACCTTTGCCCTGCGTCCCTGGTTCGACATGGTGGTCACCGCCCTCGATGCGCCGCGACCCAAACCCGCGCCGGATGGATTGCGGATGATCCTTGATCGTTTCCAGGTTCAGCCGGACGAAGCGATCTATATTGGCGATTCGGTGCTCGACCAGGAGCATTGCGCAGGCGTTGGGGTCGATCTCATCGCCTTCAGGAACAGAGCCCTGGAGGCCCGCTTTCATGTGGACAACTTCATGAGCATTGTCACCTTGCCGCCCTTTGCAGAGCACGGCCGGTCCTGACAGCGGTATAGGTGGGGATTATTCGCCTTCGTCGAGGCGTCGCAGGCCTTCCATGAGGATCATCATGAAATCGCCTATTTCACGGGTTTTCATTAGGGCGTCCGGGAGGCCGGGAATAAAGTGGAAGGTGCCCTTTTTCTGGGCCAGCATCGCGTACACAGCTTCCTGATTGTCGAAATCTTCATAGCGGGCGGCCAACAAGCCGCCTTCCCGGAAGGTGACACGGGCTGAACCGTTGTCGAATTCCAAAATGAGCCGTCCGGTTTTCTGATGCATGTGGAAGACCTGCAACAGTTCCGCCGGGACAATCGCCTCGATTTGACCGCTGATCACCGATTCCGTATTTTCCTTGAGAGCCGCGGCCATTTTCCCGGCATTGCCCATCACCTGCTTATCCGTCAGCCTGAACTTGATCAACCCGGTGCACCCGCCGCAGGTGAAGACCGAATCGCGCTGTCCGGCAAACTTGGTCGCCGCATGCGGCATGAGTGCAAACAGCAAACTCGTCAACTCCCGCATCAAGATAAGACAGGAAGAGCGGCCCAAGGGGAGTTCCGCAGCCTTGTCGGTCAAAAGAAAACACTCTTCCTGCACATACAGCGGACAATTTCTGACATGAATGATCTCGAAAGCGGCTTTGAACGACTCCATAGACACTGCACAGGTATGGTTTGACGATGTGTTTGTAGTGTACACGCGAATCGTACCGTACTCAAAGCGAATTTTCCCACGGCACGCCGCACTGCAACTTTTTCGCCGGTCTGGTAAAGCCCGCTTGTTTCCCCCCGATAAATGCTATACAATCCTCAAAAAAGTGACTGTCGGCATCGATCTCGGCCAACCTCTCGATCCGGTTTAAGCCGTTCTGACGGCAACCAGTCAGGCAGCATCGCCATAACAGATCAACATTACAGGTTATTTCCATGGCCATGGGCTCACAGCAGATAGCTGAAGACTACGAGCAACTCAAGGACCTCCTTGAATTATATCCCCATATTGCCATCGTTAAGACCGAGGGGCAACCACCGGATAATTACGAGATCGAGTACAGTTTGCGCGGCTACATCAAAGAAGGCGACACGGTTAGCATCGGCCAGACGCATAGAGTCCGCATCAGCCTCCCCTTCGGATATCCTCATTTTGCCCCAATCGCCAAACCGCTGACGCCGATCTTTCACCCCGACATCGATCCGGCAGCGATTCGTCTCGCCGACCATTGGCAGCAAAAACCCTCCCTTCCCGACCTTGTGCTGCACATCGGCGAAATGATTTGCGGCAGCATCTACAACCTCGAAGACCCCTTCAATCAGGAGGCCGCCGACTGGTATAAGCGCCACAAGAAACAGTTGCCCTTGGATTCGATCAGCATTGCCGATATCGAAGAAACGGACATGACACTCGACTCGTTGGTCGACGACACCTTTGCCTCGCTTGGCCTTGAAAACGACGACTTTCTTGCGCCCGAGAAACCTGTCGACTCCAAGGATATTCAACATATTCGAGACCTTGTCGCCGAGAACAAAGTCTTCACCGCCAACAAGCTTTTGGCGGAGTTGCCCGATTCTGCCCTCTTCCCGGACAAAGATGAAATTCAGCAGAATATCGGTAAGGTCCTGAGAAAAACCGATCAACTCTTCAAGCTGGCCGAACAACTCGAGGATATGGCCAAGTTCGACGAGGCCCTCGAGGTGGCGGACAATCTGCTGGCGATTGCGCCGGACGCCCCGGGCGCCGATACCTTGCGCACCCGGATTGAGCAGTCGTATCAGCTTGCACAGTCGGTTGGCCTCACGCATAAAAAGGAAGAACGGAGCGAGAAGACGCACGAGGACACAAAAGATGCGAAACCGGTCGCCCCTCCCCCAAAAATCCGCACAAAATCGTTCCATCTGGGGATCGCTATCCCCTTCAAACCCATCTTGATTGTCACCATAGGTCTGGGCATAGCCATCGGAGCGGTTTCCCTCTACTTCAAGGATCAAAACACCCTGAGTCAATCGCAGGCCAATCTCTTGAAAGGTCAACTGCTGATTGACAAGAAGCAATTCGACAGCGCTCAAGAGACCCTCGAAGAGGCCAAGGCAATTCTTTCGCGATTGAGCGTTCTCCGATTTCGCAAAAGTGCACTGGAAGGATCGATCAACACCCTGATCGCTTCTCCGGAATTACAAGAGGGGCTCAAGGGAAAAGTGCTCTATCAGGGCGAATATATCCCGACATCCGTCGCAGCAGCCCTGGAGGAACTCGCCGCACTCACCGATCAAGCTCAGCTTCTTGCCAGTCAAAATAAACTGAGCGAAGCCCTGGTGCTGTACCGTCAGGCGCTGAAATTTGCGTCCGACCGCAAGTTGGGCAAACAACAAGCCGCCATCAACGAGCTCATTCAATCGGTGGAAATGCGGCACACCCTGGCCCTTGCCGAGCAGGCCGAGCGTGACAAGAACTGGGACGCCGCAGCGGCTGCGTACCGAAAGGCCCTTTCCCTGTCGGGAAACATGCAGAATCTGGGAACCGCCAGCGACATCACCAGCCGGATGACCGCGGCAACCTTCCGTCACGAACTCGACCAATCGAAAAAAGCCTTTACTCAATCCCAGTGGAAGCAAACGATCAAATATCTCGAACAGGCGCAACAGGCCATCAACGCCAACCCCAGCGTCGTCACCGAAAAAGAACGGCATGATTTGCACCGGCTTCTCGTCAATTCCCGGCTGTACCTGATGCTTTCGACCGCTCGCGAGGCCTATCAGCAAAAGAATTGGCCGCAAGCCATCGAAGAATACACCAACGCCCTCAACCTCTTGGCCAGCCAGCCCGATTCGGCCGATAACATGGCAGGAGAGTCCCAGGGGAAAATCGAGAAGACGCTCTTGATGGTCCAGTTAGCGCAAATTCAAGAACAGGTCCTGGTGGCGGAAGGCAAGGGGGATACCGGTACCGTGCTGGCTCACTACAAAGAAATCCTGCGGCTCATCAAGGCCAGCAGCCACCAGGGTGATCCGGCGGTCAAGGCGGTGCTGCAGAAAATCAACGAAAAGATAGAGAAACAACAGGAACTGGTGCTCCAACAGGAAAAAATCGGTTGGCTCGAAGAGCATTTCGAGGAAATCTTCCGGGCCCATTACGCCACCTTCAAGGGGTCGAATCTCATGCAGCCCAAGGCGGTCTTCTTGAAAAAAGCAGGCAACAAGTTGGTGTTTACCCTCACCTGTTTGGAGAAAAGCCAAGGAAGCACGTCGAAATTGGAATTGAATTACCAATTCGACACCAGTACTGGCAAGTGGTCGGTGTACAACGACTGAGTTTTCTCTGCGAGAAAGATGCTCCCGCTGTGCAAGGAACGATCGTCCTAGATCAGGAACCTGAATTCACCCTTGCCGAGAAGATCGTGCAAGTGCAGCATTCCCTCTAGGATCCCGGTGGCGTCGACAACCGCCAGCACGGTGATTTCATGCTGCTGCATGACACTCAACGCATCGGCGGCCATGAGGGAACTCGAAATGGCCACCGGATTTGGCGTCATCCCGGCATTTACTTCAATTTCCTGCATGCTTTTCCCGGATGACAGCATCCGCCTGATATCGCCATCGGTGATGATGCCCTGAAGTTTTCCAGTTGCGTCCGTGATGAAGACGGCACCAAGATTTTTCCGATTGAGTTCAGCGATTGCAGCCGCCATCGACACATCGTCGCGAATGGCAGGCACCCTGTCTCCCCGTAGCATCACCTCGCGAACTGCAACCTTCAACCGCTCGCCCAGGCTGCCGCCCGGATGATTTCGCCGGAAGTCCTCGGCCCGAAACTGCTTTCGATTCAGTAAAGCCACAGCCAATGCATCCCCCATAGCAAGCGTGGCCGTCGTCGAACTGGTGGGCGCCAAACCAAGGGGACAGGCTTCCCGTGGAACGGCGACGTTCAATGTGACCACGGCCTGACGTGCCAGGTTCGACAGCTTTTGGCCGCACAGTGCGATGACCGGAATCTGTCGTTCCTTGAGACTGCCTAAAAGACGGTTCAGCTCCGAGGTTTCGCCGGAATACGAGATGGCGAGCACGACATCGGTTGACGCGACCATGCCCAAATCCCCATGCATCGCCTCAACAGGGTGCAAGAACACAGAGGGTGTTCCCGTGGAATTCAAGGTGGCCGAAATTTTTTGCCCCACCAGTCCCGATTTGCCGATACCGGTTACCACAAGCCGGCTAGGGCAGGCCATGATGATGTCGATAGCCCTCTCGAATTCAGGACCAAGATTATCGCGCACCGCAAGAATCGCCTCGGATTCGATTTGCAGCACCTCTTTTGCCAATGCAACACTCACGCTCCCACCTCCAAATCGATAACGCACCGGCCCCTGCTCTGCCCCCCCAGCATGGCCCGAATCTCCGCATCCAATTGCTCCAGCGCAATGCGTCGGCAATTGCGCGACAAGTCGTCTAGTTTCCACTCGCTTGCCAGTTTTGTCCAGACGAGTTGGCGTCGTTCCAACGGACAGTTGGCCGAATAGACGCCAATCAAATGTACGCCCCGAAGAATAAAGGGATACACCGTTAAGGGCAAATTCCCGGAAGCGGCATTGCCGCAACTGGTTACTACTCCGTCAAAACCAGTACTTTTCACCACTGTTGCCAGCATATCGCCGCCCACCGTATCGATCGCTCCAGCCCAGCGAATGGGTAGTAATTGCTTTTCTCCGCCTTGCAGCAAATCCTGCCGTTCAAGGATGGTGGCAGCTCCCAAGGCGCGAAGAAACGCATGCTCGGAAGCTTTACCGGTCACGGCGGTTACCCTGTATCCCAATTTATGGAGCAGCAAGATCGCTACGGTTCCTACCCCACCCGTGGCCCCGGTGACAAGAATGTCGCCTTTATCCGGTGTGATGGCATTATGCTGCAAGTGGAGAAGGCACTGCGCGGCGGTAAAACCGGCGGTCCCGAACTGCATGCTCTCAAGAAGCGAGAGCCCTTGCGGCTTGCGAACCAGCCACTGTCCCGGCACTCTGATGTACTGGCCGAATCCGCCAGAAGTATTCATGCCGAGATCATAACCGGTGCAGATGACCTCATCGCCGCTTTGCCATTGCGGATCGAAGGATTCCGCGACAGTGCCGGCAGCATCGATACCGGGGGTGTGGGGATAGTGTTTGGTTACGCCGCGATTGCCGCTCGCCGAAAGCGCATCTTTGTAATTGAGCGAGGAATACTTCACCCGAACGAGCACCTCGCCTGGGGGGAGCTCGCTGAGTGCTTTTCGACGGACCCTCCGATGGATGCGCTTGTCGGAATCCTCGAACACCTCAAGCGCAAAAAATGCTTGTTCATCCATAATGTTGTACCTGTACTCGATTGCTGACAAGGCTTTCGCCTGCATCAGTTCGACATCCGTAGCGAGCGAGCCTATTGTGGCCTCACAATAGAAGATACTTGCTAAGGGGCTCATCCCTGAAGGCGGAGCTGTCCCCCGCCGAGGACACGGTGTTCGACCCCGCTGTGGTCAAGGACGCGATAGAATCCCTGTGCATCGATTCCCTTTCCTACACCACAAAAAAAATGGCTTTCGCCGGTGCAGACGACCGATTTATTCAAGAGATAATCGTAGCGCTGCCACTCGGCAAGGAGGAGCGCCGCATCGTGCTGTAATTGTGCGACATGCACCGTGATTGCTTCCAGCAGGTTGTTCAACAATCGATCGAGATCGACCGTAACTTGTAGCTCTTCGAACAGTGTCGTAATAATGGGCTGTAGTTCTTCCGGATAATCCTTTCTGCGAGTGTTTACATTCATTCCGACACCAATAATCACTTTTGCCTTGGATGGCGGAGGTAGCGGCGTCAATACCGTTTCGCAGAGGATGCCGGCGACTTTTTTACCGCCAAGATAGACATCGTTCGGCCATTTAATGTCCGGATGCAGTTGAAAAACACGGTGGAGAACACTACGGCAGGCAAGCCCTGTCGCCAAGGTGGCAAGGGAAAGTCGTTCGGGAGGAAGGGTTGGTTCAAGAATTAGGGAAAAATAGAGGCCTCCGACAGGGGAAGTAAAAGCCCTTCCATATTGTCCACGACCTGCGGACTGCGATACAGCAAGGACAACGGTCCCGGTCGGTTTCCCCTCTGCCGCCAGTTCTTTTGCAAGGCGATTGGTCGAATCGAGCTGGTTGTATGAAAAAAGCATGGCAAACAGATAGTTCAATCACAAACAATGTACAAAAAAAAAGAGCAGAGACCCTCAACGGATCTCTGCTCGGTACTCATATCCGATCAAGACAGAGAATTAATGCTCCTCGTCCTGGATACGGTCCGGGCGTGCATACATGGTGGTTGAACCGGAAGACCAGAACATCAACTCGCCATCTCTTACCAGCTCGTTCGCGACATTTTTCACTTCGCGGGGCTTAGAATCCGGATCACACTCATAAAAATCTTTGATGTACAACTGAGGTTTTGGGGACTTCGTTGCTTTTTCGATAATGGCCTTTTTCAAGTCTTCTTTACTGAGTGCCATGATATGCTCCTCGGGGGTGGTGATAAAACAAAAAAAGGATTGGCTCTGCATAATGCAGAGCCAATCATGGATTCCTAGTTTTACTTGGTGTACGCGGCAGTGTGACTGGTGAACTTGAACTGGGTAGTCGTGCGCCACGTATCGTATGCTAAACGATAGTCGTCGATGGATTTCTCGGTAAAGGGCAGGCCGGTTTTCTCGAAGAATTTTTCCCAGCCGATTCGCTCTGCCCACTCGCCAACACGCTCGTATTTCTTCGCATCTTTGGCGTAGGCTTCGAGGATCTGACGAACACAGGCGACGGTCTCAGGCCAACGAGGCGTGTTGTTCGGCAGGAACGGTACAACCAGTTTGGAGAACTTCGGCGCAGACTTGGAGTTGGAGACTTTGCCACCGACAAGGATAGCGATACCGTCACCATCCGGATCCGCCAGCGGCATGGCCGGGCACATGGTGTAACAGTTGCCGCAGAACATACAACGCTCGGCGTTAACCTTGACCGATTTCACTTCCTCACCGGCGGAGTTGGTTGCCTTGGCAGGCTTAACCGCGCCAAGCGGACAGGAGGCAATGGCCAGCGGAATCTCGCAGACACCGGTGATACGATCGTTATCGATCATCGGCGGCTTGCGATGGATACCCAAGATGGCAATGTCGGAGGCATGTACGGCGCCGCACATGTTCAGACAGCAAGCCAACGCGATACGAACCTGCGCAGGCAGTTTCATGGAACCGAAATATTCGAACAGGTCATCCATAACGCACTTAACCGGACCGGATGCATCGGTTGCCGGGGTATGACAGTGAACCCAGCCCTGGGTGTGAACTATGTTGGTCACACAGGCACCGGTACCGCCGATCGGGAATTTGTTGCCATAGCTCTTGATCGTTGCCTTCAGCGGCTCGACCTTCTCCAGAGCATCCACCATGAACTCAACATTGTTCCGGGTGGTAAAGCGAACATGACCGCCGCAGTGTTTGTCAGCAATATCACAGATGTCGCGAATATAGTTGACAGTGGCCAGACGGGGGGAACCGCAACGCACGGTGAAGACCTTGGCCCCTGTCTCGGAAACGTGCATCAGGACACCGGGCTCCAGGATCTCATGATACAGCCATTTGCCCTTGTTCTCCTTGATCACTGGCGGCAGAAAATCACCATAGTAGCGCGGCCCCAAGTCGGTAATCCGACCTTCCATAGGATTCTTCGGATCGTAACCCATTATATTATCTCCTTATAAAGTAGTCCGTTAGGTTTTCGATGACGATATATTAGGCAGCGTGGCGTTTTCTGAACTCGACAACGTCGCGCTCCCATCCGCCAGGTACTTCCTCTTCGCTCCAGAAGACATAGGGGTTGGAACGTGGCTCTTTGACATGCTGCGGCAATGCCTCAACTTCCATGACTTTCAGGAAGGTCGGCAGACCGACACGCTGCATGGTCTCACCCACACGCTCGCGGTTTTTGCCCACTTCCATCCACCAATCCCAGACCTTCTCGATCATGTCGACCAGACCCTGGAAGTCGTCTTCGGCACTGACTTCGAGGAACGGGATGACCAAGGTGGCGAACTGAGCACCGTCGAGAATCGGGGCCTTGGCGCCGATGCAGATGGAGGCGCCTTTCTGAACACCGGGGCGCAGGGCGCGCGGCATGACGTTGATGCAGTGCATGCAGCGGGTGCACTCGGAGTTATCGATCTTGAGTTCGCCGCCTTCCATCCACATGCATTGGGTGGGACAAAGGTCGATGACCTCTTTCTGAATGTCGAATTTACCCCAGTCACGACCCTTGTGGGCACCAGCATTGGCCGGATACTCGGCATCGCCGGCGATGTATTTTTTCACAGCTGCCTGATCGATGCGGATATCATCTTTCCAGGTGCCGATAACAGCAAAGTCGGATCGGGCAATGGCGGCAACGCAGTCGTTCGGACAGGCGGAGAATTTAAATTTAAACTTGTAGGGGAAAGCGGGGCGATGAATCTCATCCTGATACCGCTGAGTCAGGCTGTTACAGGCTTCCTGGGCATCATAGCAGGCCCACTCGCAGCGGGACTCACCCAGGCAGCAGGCAGGGGTACGGAGGTTGGAGCCGGAGCCGCCCAGATCCTGATTCAGATCATGGGTCAGATCCCAGAACAGAGGCTCAAGATTCTCGGTACGGGTACCGAGGAAGATCAAGTCGCCGGTGGAACCATGGAAGTTAGTAACGCCGGAACCGTATTTTTCCCACAGGTTCATCAGAGCGCGGAGGTTCTCGGTGGTGTAGTAGAGACCAGAGGGTTGCGCAACGCGCACGGTGTGGAAATGCTCAACGCCGGGGAACTGGGCAGGCACATCCGAATAGCGGCCGACGATACCGCCACCGTATCCGAAAACACCGACGATACCGCCATGCTTCCAGTGAGTGATCCGATCTTTGTATGAAAGCTCAAGCTGGCCAAGAATGTCCCAGCACTCAGGCTTGGTTGCAGCCTGCTGTTTGAGGTCGGTGACGAAACTCGGCCATGGACCTTTT
>Ga0074195_1000969_pt1 | contig 46430 bp, 62 predicted proteins | sample EPASupsiteHSE623_FD_64525 | JGI IMG/M metagenome (GOLD analysis project Ga0074195, IMG submission 64525) | Bioremediated contaminated groundwater from EPA Superfund site, New Mexico - Sample HSE6-23 | ecosystem: Environmental > Aquatic > Deep subsurface > Groundwater > Contaminated ...
AAAATAGAAAATCTCAATAACTTTACAACTATAAAATATATACTTTTAAACAAGCAAGATTTAGAAAATTATTCATTTGAAATACAGATTGATTTAAATAAATTTTATGTCAAGAAATTAGTAAAACAAAAGGAAGATATAAAAGCAAAAGATGAAATATTAAATAAAAGAGAGATTCTTAAGTATAAAATAAATGGAATTATTTCAGATTATGCTTTTATAAATGATACTTGGCTTCAGAAAAATGAAAAAATTGATGATTTAGTTCTTACTGTGAGGGAGTAAAAGAAATGTATGTATGAATTATCGGGTGATTTTTGCTTTTAATGCCCTTATTATCGGGTTTATGTGGGTTTTTATGACTCGGTTGTAGAAATGTATGTAATGTAGTTTTTTCCCTATCTCTCCTTATCTTCCTAATTACAGAAAAAATCAAAGAAAATTTAACTGTTAAAGTGTATCTATGAAGCCGATATTATAGGCTATATCATTAATAAAATTAAATAGAAACTTTTGTATTAAAAAAAAGAAAAAGAAAAGCATGAAGCGGTTGTAAAAGTAGAGCAATGTAACCTAAGTAATGTAACCAATGTAACTTTAGTAATGTAACCAAAAATAAAAAAGTTTTGCTAATAAAATGTAGTTTAACTACCTACATTTTAAAAGCAAAAAAATAAACACATTATTTTATATCATAAATTTTTTTTGTATTTTCATCTACTTTTGCAGATATTGTTTGTGTAACAATTGCATTAAAAGCATTAGTGCCTCTAAATGTACAAAAAATCTTCATATAAGGTGTGTATTTATCTTCTACAAACGAGTATCTGGTTTCAACATGCTCGTAAGATTTAGGATTATTCATACTAGATTTTATAAGATCTACAAAAGGCTGATAACTACCATCCCATTGGCTAAAATCTACCATAAAGGTAGCTTTATTTATATAATCTTGATTTGCGTAATTTTCTTTTTTTGTATCGTTATAACACCATTCTGCAATTGTAGACAAAGGTAATGTTTTTTCTTTGCTCCAAATAAAATTTCCAAAACAAGAATAGATTTTTTGATAATATTTTTCTTCAATATTTTTGTTTTTTGCAAATGCTATAGCTAATTGTTCTAAATCTTCTAATGTCATTCGTGATGCTTCTTTTAATGATATATTCAATGCATCATTTAATTTTTTTAATTCTTTTGCCTTATATTGTTCAACTTTTTTTTCTTCTGTTATCTTATCATCTTGAGCATTTTCTTCTTTTGAAGTATTTTGCTGATTGTTGGTTTGAGGTGCAATAATTATAATTGAAACGGCAAATACCAAAAAAGAGATTATAAATCCTAAAAAATGGGATATAAACTTCCCTTTTTGTTTACTTATGAAATGTTTATAAGTAAAAATCCAAACTACTATAAATAATATAAATGGTATAAAAGCCATATTTTCTCCTTTTTATAACTTATTAAAATGTCCAACAACTCGACCTATAACAGTACAAGAAGTAAAATCATCACCTTCAAGTGTTATATCTTCATCTTCTGGATTATCTGATACCAAAATATAGATAGGTTTTATTGGATGTATTTTTATTCTTTTAACTAAAGTACCATTTGGTGTGCTAATTACATATATATCTTTATCTTTTATTTTAAAGTTTTCATTTTCAAAAGGATTTATAAATAACATCTCTCCAGTTTGGATAGTTGGATGCATACTATTTCCAATGGCATGGATAATATGAAGATGTTTAAATACTGTAATTCCTAGTTGAACTCTTAGAAATTCTCTATCGAAAGACATAACTATTGGAGCAGTTTCATAGTTTATTGCACCTGCACCAGCTGCTGCATAAGTATCTTTGAAGTATGAAATATTAATTAGTTCTAAATTTGATTCTGCATTGTAGTTTGGTTTTGGTTCTGCTATATATAAATTTGAAATATTGCTATTTAATAACATTTCACCTTTACCAGTTAATAGCCACCATTCATTTATGGTGCAATATTTTGCAATATTTAAAATAGTAGTAGCTGTTGGTTCTTTATCATTTTGTTCATAATTTATTAAAGTTCTTTTTGAAACCCCTATTTTTTCAGATAATAACTCTTGACTAAAACCCTTATAATTTCGGGCTTCTTTAATTCTATTTCCTATCATCAATTACCTTTTTATTAAAATTGTTGCAATAAATTTCACTTTTCTCTTGACAAGTGAAAAATATTTCACTATGATTTCAAATAATTACTTAACAAACGAGTAGTAATTATATCACAAGGCAAATGAAAATATGTTTTTTATTATTTTTGCCTTGTAAATGTTCTTTTAAAACCTAGTGTTAAGAAATCCCCACATTAAGATGTAGATAAACAGCATCTCGGAGGTATCACTCGCCCTTGAGGTTAAAGAGTGATTTTGTTTATTGAGGTTTGAGCAGTGTACCAAGAAAAGAAAAGCACTGGAACATAAATAGATATGAAAGTATCTATTCTTAAGTCCTTTTTTGAGGGCTTAACTTTAGATATTGGAGATAAATATGTTATTGGTTTTGAAAGTAGAAGGCTTAGAAAAACTATATCTAAAAGATATGGAAGCAGGAAAAGAAGTAAAAGTAAAAGGTACTGTGGCATGTATGTATTTTGATGAAAATTATATATCAGAGCTTGAAGAGAAAGCTAAAAAATATGATGAGCATATTAAAAATCAAGAAATAATAAAAAAAGAATACGAGAGATTAGAAAAAGAAGCAGAACCTTTAAGAGAAAAAGCAAAAGAAGCTCATCAGAAATCACTTGAGCTAATAAATCATCTTGATAAAATGATTAACGAAGCAAAGAAAAAAGATATTAGAAAAATAGCCAAAAAAGGTATTTATTATCGAGATAAAATTTATACCTTTGATGGATATGAGAAATATATAGGAGAAACTGTTAGTTTCGAAGTTCAAGAACCTTATTTAATTTTAACTCTTGAAGATAAAGTTTTTCATGCAACGACACAAGACATCTAGGTGTGAAAATTAATTTTTCACATTCTGGCGTATATTGTCCGTATCCATAACAATCTTCAACATTTGGGCATTTTGAAGCTTTAAAGTTTATGCCTTTTTGTTGAAAAGCTTTATATGTAGCTGCTCCACATTTTTCACATAACATATATTGTTCATGAACTTCTGGAAAAGTTTCATTACTACAGTGAATACAAACTCGTCTATTTTCCATATTCATTATTAAGTCCTTATATTGATATTTTTGAGTACTCAGCGAAATGGTATCAAATAAGGACTTAACCGTGAATATTGATGAAAATATCTTAATTTTTGTGAGTATTTTATATTTTAATTTAGGAGTAAATAATGGTAGTTAATTTTGGTTTTTGGAATATCCAAACAGAGCCTGAGGTTATGTTTGGTCATAAGTATTTTATATGTAGTCATAAAAACAATCCAGCAAAGTTGGAGTTGGTATTTGTAAAGGGCGATAAGCTTGAAGGTAAAAAAGAGCTAGTTGAATTTATTGAAAAGGAGATACTTGACTAATGGCTGAAAAAGAAAAAAAAGAGAAAACAGAACTTAGAAAAAGGTTCGAAAAATCAAAGTATGCAGTAAGTGCCTATGCTCAAGCCATTGGTGTAACTAAAGAGATGTTAAGTGGTGTTCTTGATGGAAAGTTCAACGGAAAAAAAGCACACCGAGGTGGAACGAGTAGGGTAATAATTATTGAATTACAAAAGGATGGGATATGGCAAGATGAATTGCCATGGAAGGTGGAGTAATATGGAGTTTACAGCAAAAGATTTAATGGAAAAGCTTGGTATTTCTCATGTTGCATTAGTTAAGTCTTTATCACTAATCCCTTGCGAATCTAAATCCATAGAAACAAGTGCAAAGCCAGTCAAACATTATAAGTTTGATGATTTACCTCAAAGATATAAAGAGAAATTAGAAGAGCTTGGAGTAAAACCAAAAGATGAAATCAAAGAAAATAAAATCAATAACATTTTAAAAGCAAATTTTACAAGAAAGTATCTTTTAGCACATCCTGATAAGCAAAAACTAGCAGTTACTAAATGTAAGTTGATAGATTTTTATAAAAAAAGAAATTCAACTCTTAATCAAAAGCAGTGGTTAGAACAAACATTGAAAAATGATATTAGCTTTGATATTTTGGGAAATGTAAGTGTAAAACAATTAAATGATTGGATTAGGAAGTATAAAGAAGCTGAAGATAAGGGATTAAATATTGTTGAATCATTTATTGATTCAAGAGGAGCTATAAAAGGTGTAAAAGCTCTTGATGAAACACAAAAAGATACAGCAGAACGATATTTTTTAAGAGCAAGTAGACCTCGAATTAGTGAGATATATAGAAATATGTGTCATACCTTTGGAAAATTAATGCCTAGTTATGATGCTTTGAATAACTATTTTAGAGAATGGAAAAGAAAAAATCCAGTTTTATTTGAGTTTTCAAAATCTCCTGATAGTGCAAAAAATAAGTTCTTAGTAGCTTATGGTTCAGCTGATGCAAAAGCAACTTATAAAAATCAATATTGGGAACTTGACTCAACTCCAGCTGATGTAATTTGTGAGGATGGAAAAAGATATACAGTTCTAGCTGCTATTGATGTATTTAGTAGAAGAGTTGTTTTTCATGTAGCTGATACTTCAAGTTCTTACAGTATCTCTCAACTTTTAAGAAAAGCAATTTTAAAACTTGGTATTCCTGAGAATGTTGTTATTGATAATGGACGAGATTATACATCTAATCACTTTGAAACAATATGCACTAATTTAAAAATTGATATGAATATTGTACCTCCATTTAGTGGGGATTGTAAACCTCATGTTGAGAGAGTATTTGGAACTTTAGCACGAGAATTGTTTGAACAAATTCCAGGATATATAGGACATAGTGTTGCTGAGAGAAAAGAGCTTCAAAGTAGAAAATCTTTTGCAGATAAAATCAGAGCTCAAGAGAAATGGAGAAAAGAACAGGCATTAAAAACTGATGAAGAGAAAAAAGTTTTTAGAGATGCTTGGAAAATCAAGAAAGATAATATAGGGCTTGATTTAACCATACTTGAAAGTGCTGAGGGTTTACAAAGTTGGATTGATAACTGGGTTGATAAACTTTATGAACAAAGAGTGCATAAAGGAATCAACGCAAAACCAATAAATAAATGGAATGGTGATGTAACACCAGTTGAATCAATATCTGATATTAGAATGCTTGATTTATTACTTGGTGAAAGTGTAATTAGAAGAGTTGGTAAAAAAGGAATTGCATACGATGGATGTAATTATGCTCATATTGATCTAGTTGAGTTTACAGGACATCATGTTTACATTATGGTTGGTCAAGATATGGGTTATATCTTGGTTTATGATGAGAATATGAACCCTATTTGTATTGCTGAAGATTTAGAACACATGGGTAAAGATAGATATGCAATTAGAGGAGCTAAGAAAAAATCTCAACAATTAATGAGACAGATGGACAAAATAATAAAAGAAGCTCAGGCAATAAAAGATGCAACTATTATGGATAGGATAGATGCAGTTAGAGATGTAATAGAGACAAAAACAGTAGCTGTTACCAAACATACAGAGACTGTAGATAGATTGTTAAAAGACTCAATTATGTTTGAACAAAAAGACAAAAAAGAGCTTGAAACTTCAAATAGATATGACTTTAAACAAAAAGATGAAGAGGGAAAACCTACAAAAATACTTCCAAGCGGAAGACCTATTTTTGAGAGTTATTTTGACCGTTTCTTATGGGATATAAAAAACAATATGGTCGATGAAACAACTAAAAAACTAGCAGCTAAATATCCTGATATTTGGAAAATGGCTGAAAAAGAGGCAAAGGTTGGATAGGGAAGAGCTATGTCTCTTCCTGTTCGAGTCTTGGCGGACTTAAATAAACAAACAGGAGTTAACATGAAAGAAGAATTTCTTCAAACACAAAATTATATCAAACTAAAAGAAGCATTTCAAGGATTGAAAGATTTACCAGCAAGTGCTCCTAAAATGGGGTTAGGTTTTGGAAATTATGGACTAGGTAAAACAATGAGTTTAGAAAAAATCACAGCTCAAGATGATGCTTTACTTTTTAGAGCAGTTCAAACTTGGACAAAATCTTCATTACTTAGAGAAATATGTATAGAGCTTAATTTAGACTCTCAAGGTCAAGCTTCATACTTGTATAGAAGGGTAGTTGAATCATTATTGAATGACCCTAGAATCATAATAATTGATGAAGTAGATGCAATATTAAAATCTACAAAGAATGAAGTTCTAGAGTTATTGCGTGACATACACGATGAAACAGGGGTAATAGTGTTTTTCATTGGTATGGAAGAGGCTAACGCAAAGTTTAAAAAGCATAGACACTATTATTCAAGAATTGTTGAATTGGTTGAGTTTAGAGCTATTGGTAGGGAAGATATAAAAAAGTTTTGTGAGCTTAGTGATGTAAAAATTGAAGATGATTTAATCAATCACTTTTTAACAAAATATCCAAACCTTAGAAATATAAGAGTTTTACTAATTAGGCTTGAAAAATATTGCGAATTAAATGGATATGAGAGTGCTAATTTAAAAATATTTAATCAAAGTGGAGTAGATCATGGAACAAGACAAAAAGATTGATTATTCAAAAAAGAAAGTAAAAGGAAATCAAAAGATTTGGAATTACATAAGAAGGAATAAACTTTTTAGGGCTGGGGATGTGTTGATGGTATGTGAAATTCCTTTTTCATATTTTCAAAAATATTTAAGATTTTTGGAAAAATCAGGATATGTTCAATTCATCGGGAAGAAAAGAAATCCCTTAACTAACAGAGATTATAGATTAGTAAAGAATACAGGAGTAAAAGCTCCTTTAGTTTCTGATAATTCACTATTTGATTATAACACGAATGAATGTTTTGATTTTAGTCCAGATAAAAAAAGGAAGATAGAAATTCCAGAAAATTTAATGAAAATACTTAGTTCAATAAAACAAGAAGAGATTACTATTCCTGAAATAATTGAACAAGCAAATATCACAAAGGTTGGGTTAGAAAAGTGGATGGAACGATTAAAAAAAATAGGTGTAATAGTTGGCAGAATAGAAGTTAATGAAATGCATCCAACACGATACTATTTAAAAAAGTACAAAATAAAAGGTACGAGATATTTATATAAATTTGATGTAAAAAGAGCGAAAGAGGTAAAAAAAGCAATAGAGAAAGGTGCTTATACTTATATTAATAGAGATTTGAAAACCTTATGGACCCGCTAAAAATACTTAAAGAAAAAATCAAAGAGAAATCCATAGGTAAGGTTGCCATTGAATTGGGGCTATCCAAAGCTACAATCAGTTTAGTCGCTAGAAAAATATATCCAAATCCACAAAAAATATACTCAAAAATTAAAGAACATTACAAACAAGAAATAATAGGTGTACAAAGTACAACAACAGATTTAATGCAACTTTTAAAGGAGATAGACACATGAATGCAGCAATGTTTATAGTGATGTGTTTCTTATGCTTTTTAGGTGGATTTATCCTAAATGAAGTGCTAAGAACGAAAAAAGAAGATAAAGAAAAAATACCATTTAAGGAAACAAAATGATAGAGGTTGATAATAAATACACGAATGTAAAAAGAGCTGCAAGTGGAGATAAAGATTTTCTGATTATTGAAAAACAAGATTTTTTCGGAATACCTTTAAAAGAGGATGAAGCTGAATATGTATGTAGAACTATAGCTTTGTATATGGGATTAAGTATTGTAGATCAAAGACAAAATATACGAGTACTTAATGAGCGTGCAAATCAGAATGATTTAGAAGAAAACCATTAGGAGCTTAATATGGAACTATTTAAAGGCTATGTTTTAATGCATGAATTATACAAAAAAGCTAATGTATCTAATGCTTTATTTCGGCAAATGGAATTGCAGTTTAAAAAGATGGGTAGAGACACTTGCATATTAAAAGAATCTTTGCCTCTTAAATATAAAGAAATAGCAGAAAAAGAGTGCTTGGATTTAAAAGAATATTATGGTTTTTGTTGTTTGAGTATTGAATTAGGAATGTCTAAAGATTACCTATCAGCAATAGCGAAAAATAAACCTTTTGAATCTAAAAAGATAGGTGGTTCAAAACTTTTTAAACTAAGTGAAGAGTTTATCAAAAATATCAATAAGGGACTAAATCCTTTCAAAATAAAAAATAAAGATGATGAAGAATACGCAATAGAAATAATAGAAATGCAAGGTTTAAAAATTGGATTTTATTAGAGCAATCATAGAGCTCACAATGGTGAGCTTTATTGAGTACTCAAAAAATAAATTATAAGGAGAATATATGCCTAAAGTAAATGAAGCTGGGCAATGGCGAAACAAAGAAGGTGTCTATGTTCATAAAGATATGGTAACTGTTGATAAACAACTTGAGGATGAAGTGGTTGAAAGATTAACTGCAGGTGCAATTGGATTACAAGGTTTTCTAATTGGGTTTAAAACACAAGCTTTTGAAGAGTGTTATGGTTTTGTGGATTTACTTCGACAAAAGTACAACATGGAGCGAATTACAAGTAAAAGTGGAACTGTTACATTGAAGTCTTTTGATGGAACAAAAGTAGTTGAGATTCAAGTTGCAAAACTTATATCTTTTGACCAAAAACTTAACCTTGCAAAAGAAAAGATTGATGAGTATTTAACTCTTAAAACAAATGGAGCTGATGCTGAGATTCAAACATTAATCACTAGAGTGTTTGATGTAAAGAATGGAAAAGTTGATGCAAAACAAATTCTATCTTTAAAATCTTATCCAATTCAACATGAACTTTGGAAAGCAGCTATGAGCATGATTGATGATGCAACAGAGATTGCAGGTACTAAATCATATATTAGATTTAAACATAGAAAGAATGGTGAAGTTGATGGACCACTAGAGCATATAATTTTAGATTTAGCAGGTTTAGAAATAGCAGTTGAAGATAAAAAGGTGGTAGAAGGAGAGCAAGTATGAGTGAGAATCAAACTAATAAAGGCTTCTTTGACGAAGCCTTTGCAGCAGTTCTGAAAATTGAAAAGGGTTATGTGAATAATAAGTTTGATAATGGTGGTGAAACAAAGTTTGGTATAACTAAGAAAACTTATCCTGAGATTGATATTGCAAATCTTACTTTAGAAAAAGCAAAAAATATTTACTTCTATGACTTTTGGAATTGTGACCTTTTGAGATTATCTAACATTAAAGACAAAGAGATTGCAATTGAGCTGTTTGATACAAGCGTGAACATGGGACAAGATGATGCAGGACTATTTCTACAAACTGCTTTAAATCATATAAATCGAAATCAAAGGATTTATAAAGATTTACCAACGACGGGTTTTATTGGTTCTATGACTTTAAATGCTTTAGAGATAGTTCTTAAAAGAGGAGAAAAGTTAAAGCTTTTAAAGGCCCTAAACGGAGAGCAATATAGAAAGTATGTAAAGATAATTGAAAAAAATCCAGAACAAGAAATGAACTTTGTTGGTTGGTTGGAAAGGGTTTAGGATGATAGAAGAGTTATTTAATATCTTAAAAAATGATTGCAACATTTTTAATTTGCAATATGAAAAAGACAAGTATAGACTTATTCTTGATGGAGCAAAAGATTTTACAGGTGATACAGTTGAAGAGGTTTTAAATGAAGCTGTAGATTGGCTTGACAGTAATGAAAGTAAAACAAATATCGAAGTAGATGATACAAGTCATATTTATAAAATAGCTGGTTATGAATCGGATGGCAGAGAATGACAAAAGAGCAAGAAGCCCTACAAGAGCTAAAAGACAACGGTTTTACTATCGTTAAAGATTATTCCTCAAGATGAGGACAAAAAGAGATACACACAATGAAGCACTCATAAATAGTGTGTTAGGAATATTAATAGGGCTTATTGTTATGAGGATATTACTTCCTCTTATAAAAGATTTAAGCTCTGAATTACAGAGTGTGATAGTGGTTTTCACTATGTTTGGTTTTAGCTACAGTCGGAGCTATTTGGTAGGTAGATTTTATAATTGGTGGAGGATGAAATGAATGAATTCTTAATTATTAATATTGAGGATGAAACAACATTTTGTATAGTTGGTGTTGAAGAAACACTAGAAGAGGCAAAAGAGTTCATTAAAAACGATAAAGAATGGTTTGGTAATAGAAAAAATTTAAAAATTTACCAAGAAGTTAAGTGATTTCATAGAGCACTCTTTGAGTGTTCTATTGAGATTATTAATAGGGAGTTGAAATGAATGTGAAAATATCACAAAAACAAAAATATTGTAAACATAAACTTAATGGAGCAAATCAATGTGTTTTATGTGGATATGTAGTGAAAACAATAAAAATATTTAGACCAACAAAGAAAGGATTTTTATGAACATACTAACAGTTAATACAGGTAATGAAAAACTAGATGAAGCTTATAAAAACATCCAAGTACATATTTGTTCCTTTGATAACTTTGTAGAGTTTGAAAGCTATTTTAACTCTATTGTAAAAACACAGGATAAAGAAAAGCTAAATAATTGGTTTTTAAAAGTTCTATTTTGGGAGTTTAAATATGGAAGAACTCAAAATAAACATGACTTTGATATTTTGCTTGAGAGAGTAAGTCCTGAGAAAAAACAGCAACTAGAAAACTGGTTAAAAGATAATTTAGAGAAAGTGAGTAATAAAAATGTTTAATTTTTTAAAAGGAAACACTTTAGTTAAAGAAGATTTTTCATTAGATGAAAAAGTAGAATATATTAAAGATTTCTTATACTCTAATAGTGTAACACTAATATATTCTCCACCAAAGCAAGGTAAAACATGGCTTGGATATGGAATTACTACAACTTTAGCAAAAAGAAACGATATAAGAAGAATAATTTATGTAGATATGGATAACGGTCTTAGCTCTTTGGCTGAGAGAAAAATAGATGATAAATTAATAAATCATCCAAAAGTTGAATATGTTAGTCGTGCAAAGATTAGCTGCTCACCTATTGACTACTTAAGACAAATAGACGAGGAAGCAAAGAGAGATAATTATAAAGATGTAACTTTTGTATTTGAAACTACAAAGGATTTTGTAGATACAGATAGTAAAAGTCAATCTGAAGAGTTTATGAAAATTATCATGAGAATAAGAGATGCAGGTGCAACTGTTATCATAATGCATCATGCTACAAAATCAGGAAGTACAATCTCTGGAGTTCAAGTATTTATTAACTCTCCTGATAATGTTTATGAAATGATTCAAAAAGCTAGAGAAGAAAATATGCTGCATTTTATGTTGAATGTAACACACTCACGAAACCTTGTAAAAGACATTGGAGTTAGTGTAAGTACTAAAACTTTAGAACTTACAAAACTTAATGAAGTTTATTCAACCATGAGTGAATATGAAGAAAACTTTGTAAGAAAAGCAAAAGAGATTCTAAATAAAAATCCTGATGGTTTAGGACAAACAGAACTTTTAAATCAAATCGGTTATGAAAAAACAGATAAAACAGCACGAGATACTTTGGATAAGTTTACCGATAAATTTTGGAGTAAATACCAAGAGAAAAAAGGTAAACCTATCACTTATACTTTAATTTAGTGCAACCGTTACAACCACTACAACTACCACAAATAAAGGCTTATAATATGGTGGTTGTATAGGTTGTAAGGGTTGCATAGAAAAGGACAAATATGACAAAAAATCAAATAATATACAAAAAAAGCCTTATTCAAAAAATTCAAATAGTTAAACATAATGTGTTTACAGATGATGAAATGAGAAAAGAGTTTATGATCTCAAGGTTTGGAGTTGATAGTACAACTAAGTTAAGTATAGATGAATTAAAGCTACTTTTAGATTTTTGCAATAGAAATGTAAGTGATATTCCAATTTCTAAAGCAACAGAGGCACAACTATATAAACTTTCAAAATTATGGGGTGAAAAAGCTAGAGATAAAAGCTTTCCTGCTTTTTTAAGCTTTATAAATAAGATATCTACTATAAAGTTAGAAACTGCAAAACAACTAACAAAACATGAAGCTACAAAAGTAATCATAGCTTTAGAAAATATGAAATAGATAACATAATGAAATATTAGTATTTAAATAATACGAATTGATATTATAAAAACATTATTTATTGCAAATTGTTATTTATTTTGCTACAATTACCCAAATTTATGGAGGGTTGAAGATGGCAGCAGTTACTAACTATGATTTATTTGAAGATTTATTTAACTTTATAAAAAATCCTAATATCACTATTGCAGATGTTATCAAAGAACATGGTGGTTCATCTTTATATATCCCTTCATATAAAACTACTCTTAGAAATGATGAAATTATAAAAGAGTATAAAAAAAGATACGGTGAGCGAAGACTTACTAAAAAACTTGCTAAAGATTATGATTTGAGTGAAGCTCAGATATTACTTATTACTAAACCATTAAGAGAGCCATCTCTTTTTTAATTAATCCCACTTTCTATAAAATCAATTACTATCTCTCCTAATACTTTTTCCACATCATCATATAATTTACCATCAAGTGTAATAGGCATAAAAGCTCTAGCTGGTGTTTTCTCATCTTTTGTACCAAACTGATGAACCGCTGGATATAAATAGCTACCTTTACTATTTGCATTTGTCCCTATAAGTATTCCATCTTTTGTAGCTTCATAAATAAATTTATCTTGTAAATCTCCTTCTTGATAAAGCATTTTAGATGTAGATTTATATTTCTTTGTTGAATCTGATAGTGGACTCCAGTTTCTTCCATTTGGGTCCTTTTGATTATCAAAACTGTCTCTTGTAATGTTATAAAGATAGTTTCCCATCTCTTTCATTAAAGGAGCTATATTTGAGATATGTTGTTCTATTTCTCTTAGTTTTATTTGAACATTTGGTAAATCTGTAATCTGTAATGTTACTTGCATTTTATAGCTTCCTTTTGATATAATTCTCTCACAGAGGGATTGTGTGTGCAATAGGCGAGCAGGCTCCGCCATGGAAAAGCACAATTACTACTCCTGCCCCTTCTTGTAAATCAATTTTTCATATCTTCTACTCTCAACTTGACTTGTATCTTTAATAAAATATCCCGTTACTCCAACTGTTTTATCTTTTAGATATTGAAATACTACTTGTATAGCTTTTTTACCACCACCATCACCTTTAAAATATCTAAACATTTTCTTCTCAAGTATTTTCTTTTCTTCATTGTAATATAAATACATTTCATCTGGATTTGAAATAGTGTTTGCAATTTCATCTAAATATAGGTGTCTATCTTGTTTTTTTATCTTTGTATAACCATTAGCTGATTTAAAAAGATTATCATCTACTAGAAGAGGATCATTTATTTTATCTATAAATAATCCTCCTTCTTTTACTCCTAAAGTTTTATAAAATCTATCTTTTAACTCTGCCTCACTCATATCTTTTAAAGCTTCATTTTTAGCACTACTTATTAAAGGTAAATCTTTTAACGAATCATCTAAATTTAACTTAGAAATTCCTGCTAAATTTGAAGTTTTACCTACATTGTAAGCCCAATCTTTTGAAGCTATATTTTCAATCTCTCCAGTTGCTACTTTTAAATCTCTTTTTTCAAGGTCTCTTTTGCTGTGAGCTGTAACTGTACATTTGCAATTCCAATCGTTGGGTGGATAATTTGTATTCCAAAAAGCATGATCTCTTGGTAGAACTATTCCATGAAGTTTTCTGTGTGAATCCCTGGTGTTTTCAAGTAATGCACTTCTATACATCCAAAATGTTGATAAGGGCAATTCCATCATTTGCTTATGTCTGTACTTTTGATATGCAACTCTCATATTTGTACTGTAGATAGTTTTTAATCTTCTTGAGTCTATTACTACTTTTTTTACTTCACCTGTTGCTGGATTTACTATTTCTTTTTCACCCAACCAACCTTTTTTTTCTAAAGTTGGAATGATATTTTTTTTCCAAGTTTCGAAGTTCTCACCACTTTTCATGGCATTTGTAAGTGATTCATGAATATCGTTTAATAGGTCGGCTCTTGTGATTTTGGCAACAGTAAAAGCTTTATCGTGAGCCTCTTTTAAAAGCTCATCATAATTAAAAGATAGTTTTAAACCTTTATTTCTAAGATAATCAACTGCACCATCTGGTGTTTTTTGAGCTTGAAAATCTATCTTAACCATTTGGATTTTCATCTTCTATTTGAGCAGCTGCTAAAAGCTGTGAAAGAGTAAGATTTTTATATAAACTTGTCTCTAAAAGCTTTGTATCAAAGGTTGGATAAGCTTTGAAAAGTTCATCTAACATCTCTTCAAAAGAGTCACTTTTATTTATAATTTCTAAAATTTGCTTTTGAAATGTAAGTGTTATTTCTTCTAAATCTAGGTTTTGAATATTTTTATCTAACTCATCAACTGGGATTTGATTATTCAAAGCTATTGGTGAAGTAGTAGAAATATTAGTATTGTTTGTAATAGCTTTAGTAGCATCATTTTTTATTTCATTTACTTTAATGTTATAAGTCTCTTCTATATACTCCTGAGTTGGTTGAAATCCCATGTCGTAGATAATTTTATCCCTATCTGCAAGTTCTTTGTTTGGATCGTCTTTATCTTTTAATTTTCCACTTATTTCTATATTTAAACTATTTAATATTTTAAAGCTTGAGATAACATCTTTTATTAATTTATTTACGATGTTTTCATCCACTTGTGCTAAATCTTCTCTTACTCCATTGTGAACATTAGCAGCTGCCATTGAACCTGTTTTTACATTGCCTGTAAGATTTCCTCCTAGGATTACTTCTCTTATTTGGTCGTCTATATATTCTATAAGCTCTTTGAAGTTTCCTTTCTCTGATACTGTTTTTAATTCAATATCATCTTCATCATCAATAACAGCTCCATCACCACCTAGCATGTTGTAAATTTCATCCGCTAGGGCATTTTTATCCCCTTGTGTTTTTGCAATAACCCAAGGTGTTCCAAATTTCTCAAGCAGTTCTACCCAAAACTGTAAAGATGCATTTTTAAACTCTACTAACCAAAAAAGTGTATGCAATAAAGGTTGTCCATAAGGTTTATTTGGTTTAGATTTGTATGTTGCATATATTGCTTTATGTTCGGGTATATTTTCATTCATACCTGTATAGCTAAATTTTAACATTTCATTTTCTAAAGAAAAGTGCCTATAATCTCTCTCTTTAAGGCTAGGAAATAATAGATTTTTATTTATCTCCCAGTTTAATTCAAATACACCAAACCCTTGTAAAGGTATATCTAACATAGAATCAAGTATTTCAAAATGAAAAGTTTCTTCAAACTGTTTTTTTATATCTTTGTTTTCACAAGAGATAAGAATTTCTTTTTTTAATGTAGCTGCTTTTCTACTTCCTGTTGCAGCAACAACTGTAGAGTCTCGCATAATCTTTTCTATTTCATCTTCACTCATCCAATTATTTCTAACAGGAAGATCAAACAATGATTTTAATATATCTTTTTGTGTACTTGATGCTCTTATTGAATTTCTTGTACTAATTTGCTTATTATTAGCAATAACGGGATTGCCATATTTGTCAAATATCATTTTCTACCTCTTATTTGTCTATTTGGTCTTTGGTGTCTATTGTTTCTGGTGTTTGTTCTTTTTCCACCTTGAGCATCTTTTTTAATTCTTCTTAATCTGCTCATGTCATAAACTTGTTGAAGTGCATCGTGCAAATCATCAAATTCTGATTCTGGGAAGTCATCCATTTGATTAAATAGCTCAGGATGATCTCCCACAAAAATAATATCTCCATCATCTAAAGGAAACTCTAGCTCACCCATACGGTCTTCTTTATTGCTTGTGTGATGTGTAAATTTCATAAGAGGAACTTTTACATTTTCAAGGAAGCAAGTGCTTTTTATCCAATCTCTAAGCATATAAAAACCACCATTTTTATCTCCACCTAGCATATAAACATTCATATTTTTTAAATCTTTTACGACTGCATCAACTACGGGTTTACCTTTGATTCTTGCTTGTTTTGAGTAAAATATATAAAGTTTTTGAGTAGCTAAACTTAGTCCTGCTGCAACTCTTCCACAAAAATCCCCTTGTTCACTATCTCCTTTTGCATCAACTGCCATAAAGATATAATCTAAATTTGGCATCTGAGTATGGCTTATTTTTATAAACTTACTTGAGTCAAACTTTTGGTTTTCACTATTTGGATTATTTTGTTGCTCTTTTTGAAAGGCTTTTGGATTCTTAGCTCTTTTTCTCATTATGGATTCTAAGTTAACTGCATCCCAAAGTAAAACAGCACCTTCATCCATTAGCTCTTTATTTTCAAGATAATAATTTCTAGCTTGAGTATCACCTTCATATTTATATGTTTTCGTGTACTCTTCCCATAAATGCATATTTGTAGGATATGAGCTTAAAGCTCTAAAAACAATAGGATTCCAAAACTGTAGTTTTAACTTTCTTGCAAGTACTGAGTCTCTATGTAGTATTGTTCCTATGTATAAAATATCCATACTATCATCTACTGAACCTAAGTTTTCAACCGCTTCATCTAGCCACTCTTCAAGCTTGTCTCTTTGTTTTCTACTTCTTACATTTGTATCATTTTCTAAATCATCTATGATTGTAAGGTCTGGTCTGTAAGTTCCATGCTTAACACCCCTTACTCTTTTCCCCGAACCATAAGCTTTGATTTTTACATTGTTTTTTGATACTAACTCTCCGATTTTCCAAACTTTTCCAATGCCTGTAGCTTCTGGAAAATCTTGTATTAATCTTTCATTATCTTCAAGTTCTACTTTTATGGCTTCCACTAAAGTTTCTGCAAGTTCTATTGCATCTGAGAAAATAGTAATAAAGTGTTTAAAGTTATTTACAATACACCAAATAGGAAATACAATAGATACATCTGTTGATTTACCAAATCCCCTTGGAGCTGCTATTGCAAATCTAAGCCCAAAAGGTTTATATCTATCAATAATTTTGTAGTATCTGTTCTCTAACTCTTCTTGTAGTTTTGATTTACCATCTAGTGTAAAGTAGTGAGGGAAGTATGTTTTCCTAAAAAAATGAAAATCACTTTTTTGCTCATCAATTCTCTCAAGCTTTTTATTTGGATCTAATAAAGTATTTACTTTTATTTGTTCTTTTAAAGAACTTGAAAAATCACTAACCCAGTTTTTATACTCTTTTCTAGTTAGCTTTAAAGCTCCTAGTTTTGTATATCCCGTATCTAAAGCAGCAGTGTAAGTATCATTTAAATACTCAAGTAGCTCTGACTTTTCAAATAATGACATCGGCTAACTCTTCTTGTATTTCATAAACAGTTTCAATAATCTTTTCCATACATTCAACGCTAACTTCTTTTTTTAAAGCACTTAAAATCTTTTCTATTGTTAGCTTTATGATTCCAAGTTTATAAGCCTCAGGGTCTTCTTGTCGTGCTACTTTTCCCATTTTAGAAAAACTATCTCCAAGACTTACAATCGCTTGAGTCTTTTGTGCTGATGATAAATCTTCATTTTCTCTTATCTCTTTTAAACTATCCATCATATAGCCTGTAAACATAGAGTACATATTTTCTTTTGTCTCTTGAGTGTTTTTTATATGTTTAGAAGCTCTTAGTATTAGCCAATCAAAACCTTCAGCTTTATCCTTGCTATGATAATTTGCAATGGTTTTATCGCTTACTTCTAAAGCCTCAGCAATCTGTACATAACTTTTGTTTGCATCTACAAAAAGAGATCTTGCTAGTATTCTATTTCTATCTGCATTACTTAATTTCGCCATTATCTAAACCCTACTATTCTTACTCTTTTTTTATTTTGGTATCTAAAAGCAAAGTTACTACTTTCAAGAGGAACGGATGCAGTTGAGTTATTTATAACTTCAACTTTTAATCTTCCTATACTCATTTTTACTAAATAAGCTTCATTCTCTTTTTTTAGTTCTTTATCTTCTTTGCTTATTAATCCATTTTTTCTTCTTAGTTCATGGATAGTTAAATCAACCAAAATCTTTTTTAATAAAGGTGTTGGATTTTCAGGCTGTACTATGAAAGACTCAATAAAAGAGATTGCATCATTAATTGCATCTTCTATAACTTCTTGATTTAATTCTCCTATGGCATTTAAATCAGAAAGCTCTCGAAGTTCATCTTCACTTATCTCTTTTAGTAAATCATTGTTTGTAATCATTTGAAAAATCCTCGTAGTGGCGTTTAAAACCCGTTTAAAAATTAAAATCTTTTTTTATTCGATAGATTTATCGACTTTTAACAAAAAGCCCATATATTCAAAATATAGGCTTTTTGATTTTTGCACAAATTTTATGCTGAATGTTTCAGTCTAATCAATGCACCAGGTCTTGTACAATAAGGAATAGCTTTTACTTCTGTTTCAATCGCCCAACCTTTTCCTCTTGGAAGTTCCTCAGGTGGTGCTGCAAAAAACATTTTTGGTGCAACTTTTACAGCTTGAGTGTGATCAGCTCTTCCATAAACTACTTTGTACACCTTTTCGCTTTGTGGAATAACTACTGCTTCACCCTCTGTGATAAATGGTTTTTTATTTCCATTCTCATCAAACCATGTAGCTCTAAAAGGAATGAATTTTTTACCTAAAATAGTAAGTACTCTTTTCCCATTTTCATCAATATATTTTGCACTTCCTCCATCTTTGAATTCTCCAGCTGCTTTTGCAGTTGCTACAGTTCTATTAAAGAAAGTTGCAGAACATAAAACATCATAAGGTACTTCTGTACCTAACTCATCCACTAGGGCTTCATCAATTTTATTTAAAGATACATCTAAATCTACACCTTTGAAATCAATTGGTTCAGCTGTAGTTCTAAATTCAAATAGAATTTTTCCAGCACCATCAACTACTTTTCCAAAAAGTGCACCTGTAGCCATAAACTCAATTGTTGTCATGTAATCATTTTTATGGTCTTCATAAATTTTTGTAATTTTTTGAGAAACTGCTTCTACCTTTGCATCTGCGTCCAAAGCCTCATATTGATTTACCTCGTGTGGCAAAATAGTCTCTGTCAAACCGAATCTTGGTAAAACAAGGGTTATTTCATAGACATTATCTAAATCTCTTACTAATCTGTCTGCTCCTGGAAGAATTGTTTTTAATACAATTCCTGCATTTTTAAAGATTTTTAGTGTTGCAGTATTTCCCAATACAGGTTCAGCATTTGCCTTGAAATATTTATCAAAAACATAAGTACCTGCTGTTTTGATTTGGTTAATTGCAGTCATTGTTTTAATGATTGTCCATAACGCCATAATTGCTTTAAATGTCATTTCTTTCTCCTTATTTTAAAATAATTCTATTGTTAAATAGATGTAGTTTGTGAGCAGCTTCAAGTCCAACTAGATATTTTGCTTTAACGATTCCAATTACTAAAACCTCTGCTTCACCTGTTGCAGTTAATGCTTCACATAAAATTCCGTTTGGCTCATCATCTGCATCTGCAGCTACAAAATTTAGACCACCATCAACAGTTACTAAAACTTGTCCCGGTTCTAAAGCCTCTGTTCCATTTGGAAGAGTAACTGTTCCGTTTACAGATAGAATTTTTTTTATTACTACATCACTCTGTGTTTTTAGTGTTACATTTTTAACACTCTGACCTATATATTCCATTAATTAATCCCTCCTAATTTAAGTACATCATATTTTTCTTTTTGATGTTGTTGGTTATTATTTTCAAACATATCATTCCCTGGTGCTTGAACAAAAGCTTTTGCTTTTGCTAATAACTCAGTTAAAGCTTCTGGATTTACTTTTCCTAAAGTTATCAGTGAATTTTTTTGTTCAGGTGCAACTTTATTTGCTGCAATTGCTGCATCAACTTGAACTGTAATTTTTTCAGCTTCTGCTGTTTCTTTTTCTGTTGTTAATGTTTCAACTTGTTTTTCAAGTTTTTCCATCTTTTCTTTTTCTTCTGGCGTCATACCACTTTCTCCCTTATCTTGAATTTGATTATTATTTACTACTATTTCTCCCAGTTCTTCCAAAAAAGGTCTGTTTGTTAGAGCCGTGCTATGAATTGTCCAACCTATATTTGCTCCATCTACTTGATTTATTGTATTTGGCAATAAAACTGGGCTGATGTATTTGTATTTTTTAGCTTTGATTAACTCTTTACCATGGTCTAGCCATTCAACTTTACTAGCCCATAACTCATTTCCTCTTACTTCTAACTCTTTTATCCACCCATAAGCTTCTCCTGTTCCATTAAAAACTGTTGCATGATCTAAATCTATTACTCCATCAACTTTGGCATCATCAAAGTTTTTTTTCATCTGATTAAGATCATCAAGAGTTATTTCAAAAGGTCCATTTATATGACCTTGCCATTTTCCAACAATGGCTAATTTAAATTCGTTATTTGCTTCTAAATTTAGAGCAAACAAGATACTGCAGGTAATAAATGCTTTATTCAATTAAACTTCCTTGTATTTGATTTGTATTGATTGAAAACTCGATATTTTTTTTAAAGATTGTTATATATGCATTTGAACTTTTTGCATCAAGTATTTTGCTTGAGCTTTTTACTTTTATTGGATTTGAATTCAAAATAGCTTTTGAATAAAGAGCATTATTTACGTCTTCTAATAAATCATATATTTCATATCTCTTTAAATCCCTGGTATTTTCATTTTTTGAAAATGCAGCGTGTGCAATATATAAAGCGAATTCTAAAGTTACTTCAAAAGTGTTACTAGGATCTTCACCTAAAAAATCTACATATATAATAGGCATTTTTTTTGTGTCTATTTTCATATCACTTAAAGAGCTAAACTCACCAAAGTAAGTCTCACAGATAGCAATAGTTGAAAGTACTTTTTTTAACTCAACTTCATATTCTTGCACATAGTTTCCTTTCGAAATATTTAAGAGACCCAATTGTAATAAATAACTATAAGCACTATATAGTCGTATTTTTTAGAAAAATGCTTTAGAAAAATACTTTACTTTATAGTAAGAGTAAGGCTCTTGTAAACTGCGGTTAAATTTTAAAGGTTAAGTATGGATTTAGTTTTAGAGCTTAAAGATTTTATTTTAGTATGCACAACAATAACTACTATTGTAGGAGCTTTTTATGCTTTGAAATATAAGTCAGAAAAAAATCAAGACCAAAATGAAACGACAGTAGATAAGTTTAAAGAGTTTAAAGATCTAGTATCTAAAGAGCTAAAAGAAATCGATGATGAAATGAAGAAATTTAATCTACACATCAATGAGTTGCTACGAAAAGATGATGCTGAAGAAAAATATATCTCTCGAAAAGAACATAGATTGATTATGAAAAACATAGATGATAAGTTTGAACTTATTTTAAAAGCGGTAAATAAAAAGGAGAATTGATGTTGGAATTAGGATTAAATTTACTTTTAAATGCAGCACCGAGTATTTATAAACTTTTTACAAGTGATGATAAAACAGAAGCTGTAAAAGACTTAACAAAAAATGTACTTACAGGTGCATCTGATTTAATTGGAGTTGATTTAAAAACAAAAGATGATTTAGTTAAACATCTTGGTGAAAATCCTGAGTTAGTGATCACTCTTAAAAAAATTGATAATGAGTTTGCTATAAAAATTGAAGAGTTAAAGCTTGAGAGTAAAAAACTTGATTATGAAAATGAGCAAAATCAAGAAGATAATAGAACTAAAAGATGGGAAAGTGATAACAAGAGTGATAGTAGATTTGCTAAGTTGTTAAGACCTGCATTAACTGCTTATTTAGTTTTAATTGTAACTATTTTAGCAATTTTAGATGGAAATGTTGGAAGCTTTACAATTAAAGAAGTTTGGGTTTCATTGTTTACACTTTTATGTAGTACATCGGTTGGTGGATATTTTGTATTAAGAACATACGAAAAAAGAACTGGCACATCGGTTTGGAAAAGATAAATGCCTGATTTAGAAAGACTAATCCAAAACCTTATCCAGTTTGGAACTATAACAGAAACAAAAATCGAAGCTGGAAAGATGCTAGCAAAAGTAAAAGTGGATGACGATAGAACTACTGACTTTTTCCCAGTTCTTTCTAAAAATAACGCTTTTACTAAAAAAGCAAGTCCAATTAGAGTTGGTGAGCAGGTTGTAGTTTTAAGCCCAGGTGGTGTTGGGAATGTTGGAGTAATTTTAGGTTCTATTTACAATATAAGCAACAAAGAACCTGATGGATTGGGCGATAAACGAGAGGTTGTTACCTATGAAGATGGAACTACTATTTTTTATGATAGTGAATCAAAAACTTTAGATATTAATGCGGTTGGGCTTATAAATATCGTTTGTAAAGATGCAAAAGTAAAAGCTGAAACAGTTTATATAGAAAGCACTTCTACTCATAAGGGTGATGTAACTATTGATGGAAAACTGGTTGTTAAAAATAAAATTACAGGTCAAAATGGAATAGCCATCTCAGGAGGTAGTAGCTCAGGTGGTGCTACTTTTGATTGTAATATCTCTGCAAAAAATATTGCTTCAGATGGAACTATAACTGATAGTAGAGGTGATTTAACAAATCATACAAATAATGGGTATGCAAGAAATTAGATGTATTTAGTTGATATTTCTGAAAGTATAAATCGAATTTTAAAAACTCCCTTAGGTAGCCGAGTTATGCGACCTGAGTTTGGAAGTTTGCTTTATACTTTAATGGATAGGGAATATGACGAAGAGTTTCGTGTAAAAGCTACAAAATATACTTTTGAAGCAATAAGTGTAAATGAACCCCGAGTAACAGTGAGTAGAGTTAATTTTTTAATAGAACCTACAAAAGGAACTTTGAGTTTAATAATATCTTTAAATATAGGAGAAGTAGAGGTGAAATTAAAATGATAAACATCAAATCATTATTAGCTCCAACTGTTTTGAATACCAAAACTTATGAAGAAATTTTAGCTTCAAATATAGATATTTTAAAAAATATTTTTGCTTCAAAAGGTATAGATTGGCAACCTTTAGATTCAGACCAATACTCTTTACTTACACAAGCTTTTTCATACCGAGAGCTTTATTTTAGAAATGAAATAAACGAGATAGTTAAGCAATTACTTTTAGCTTTTTGCAGTGGCTCTAATCTTGATCATAAAGTTGCTGACAATGGAATAGAAAGACTACAAGGCTCTAATCCTTATGCAAATTATGAATTCAGTATCACAACAGCACTTCCTACAGATTATATTATTCAAGCAGGTTTAGTATTAAAAGATGAAACAAATCAGCATGAGGGGATTTTGCTAAATAGTATAACTATTAAAGCAGGAACAAAAACAGCCATTGGAGTAATTGAACTTCAAGAAAAAACAAATGAAAGTGCAGTTAAAACAGAAAATATAACAACATCTTTACCTTATGTAGTAACTGCAAAATCTTTAGAAGTTTTTGCAAATGGTGCAGCCGTTGAAGATGATGAAAATCTACTTGAAAGATATTTAATCTCTTTTGCAGATAAAAGTACAGCTGGAGCTGACGAGACTTATAAATCTTTGGTTTTAAAAAGTGACCGAAGAATTGAAGATGTGAAGGTTATAGGCAATGACTCTGCTGTTGTGACTATTTACTATTTTAGTGAACTAGCAGATGCTTTGATGAATCAAAGGATTTTAGAAGCTTGCAATGATATACAAGAGAGACCGCTAACTGATAAGCTTGAAGCAATACCTGCAATAGAAGTAAACTTTTCAGTTAGTGCTGAATTGAAAATATATAAGGACCAGGAGTCAGCTGCTATTCAAATTGCTGCTTTATCATCTTTGGAAAAAGGATTAAAACAAATAAGAAAAATAGGTGAGAGAGTAACTCTATCTGAAATAAATGATTTTCTAAAAGTTGAAGGTGTAAAAGAAGTAGTCATTACTTCTCCTCTTTTAAATGTAGAAGTTAATACAAATCAAATAGGAATATGTAATGACATTTCAATCACTATTACCTTCATCTGAATCCCTTGAACTTCATTGTCTTGATGAGCTAGGTTTTAGACTTTTTGAAAAGTTAAAGCTTGAGAGTGAGCCTTTAAAAAACATGTTAAATGCAAAATTATGTGATAAAAAATTTTTACCTTTTTTAGCATATGAAAACAATGTTGATTTTTGGAATGAAGATTTGAGTGAGCAAGAAAAGAGAAATCTTATCTCTTTTTCTAAAGAGCTAAAAAGAAAAAAAGGCACTAGATATGCAGTTGAAAAAGTATTTGAGCAATTAAATATAACTGCAAGTATTCAAGAATGGTGGTCTTATGGTGGTGATGCATATCATTTTATTATAAATATTGAATCTATTGGTATAGCTTATAGTGCAAGTCAAATTCAAGTTTTAGAAGGATATACAAAAATGTATAAAAATGTAAGAAGTGTACTAGATGCAATAAATGTAACAGCTAGCATTGATGCTGCAAATATATATATTGGAACATCAACTTCTAGTTTTGAAATGATTGAATTGGAGTTAATTGCATGAGTCAATATAAATTAATCTTTACAAATATAGGTCTTAGTAAAAAACAAAATGCAGAGTTAAATAATGATTATATTGAAATTACTGAATTTGCAGTTGGTTCTGGAAATATAGTAAATTTATTGCCAACTATGACAGGGCTTATACATGAAGAGTACCGAGCTGATATAAATAATGTAGATACAAAAAATGGAACTACAGTTTTTGATTTAATCGTTCCTTCAAGTACAGGTGGATTTTATATAAAAGAAGTGGCTTTATTTGATGTGGATGGAGATTGTATTTGCATAGGAACTGTTCCTATTACTTATAAAGTAAATCAAGATGAAGGTGCAAGTAAAGCTATACATTTAAAAGTTTCAACGACTTCTACGAATACTGAAAATATAGTATTTAATACAGATGATAGTTTGGTTTATGCAACAGTTAGTTATGTAAACAATAGTGTTAATACTTTACGAAACGAAATGCTTATGGAGCTGCCTAAAAAAGTAAATGTATTAGATATTAAGAATAATTTAAGTTCAAATGATACAGATAAACCTTTATCTGCAGCACAGGGTAAAGCACTAAAAGCACTTATAAATGAAAAACTTGGGCTTGAAGAAAATGCAGTAAGTGCAACAAAAATTAAAATGGACATACAAGGTACTACATGTCTAGAACTATTTAATAATACTACCGCAAATTATACAAGCATGAAAGAGCTAGATAATGTAGAAGATGCACCAAATATAGGTTGCTGGTTTATACATAGTATAAGACATTCAGATAGTACCAATACTTGGGGTAAGCAGATAGCCTATGGTTGGAATACTAATGCAAATATTATATATCAGCGAACTGTTACTGAGGGAGTTTGGACTGATTGGGAGTTAGTTGGTTTCATTCGTAATATGATAATAAAATGGTGCGGTAGCATTAATAACATACCCGCTGGTTGGTATTTATGTAATGGAGAAAATGGAACACCTGATTTAAGAAATAAATTTATTTATGGTGCATCTTCTAATACAGAAATTGGAACAACTGGTGGTAGTGCAGATACAGTAGTTGTTTCTCATAGTCATAATGCTTCTGCTGATTCTCAAGGTAGTCATACACATACTGCTTGGACTGATTCTCAAGGTAGTCATAGTCATAGTTTTCCTGGTGGAGGAAGTGCTTACACTGGTGGAAATCAACCTACAGGTAGTGGCACAATACAATCATATGTGACTACGGGTGCTGCAGGTGCACATGCTCATAATATTGGTATGAGTGCAGCTGGTGCACACGCTCATAACATCTCAATAGAAGAAAATGGAGTATCAGGAACAAATAAAAACCTACCTCCTTATATGAAATTAGCTTACATAATGAAAGGTTAAATATGCAATTTGAAGATATAGAAAGTATGGTTTGTATTAATAATCGTGTGATTATTAATGGTATAGAAATGAGAATAAATACACCATTATCTAACATGAAGGCTGTTCATTATTTAAGTGGAAGAGATTTTATAATAGAAGAACCAAGTATGAAACAAGTTCCTTTAGAAAAATATCAATACATTTTAGATGAATATGTAAAAGCAAAAGAGCTAGTAGATAATCCAATAGTTCCAGAACTCACAGTGGTAGAAAAAATACAAGTGGCTATTTCTGAATTAAAAAAGAATATCAACTATGAATCACCAACTGAATGTTTAAATATAAATTGGGTTGGTGGATATGACTCTGCACAGATGTTAAATGCGAAAAGAACTTTGTGTTTGGAGATAGGTTTAGAATCTTGTAATTTTACAGATGCTCAAGATGTAGATCATGCTTTAACTTTGTTACAAGCAAAAGAAGTATGTATAGCCGTTGCAGCTACTTTTGAAATAAGAAGAGCAGCTTATAAAGCTAAAAAAAGAGCGATGGAAGCATGTACAACAATTGAAGAGCTGGAGGCAATTGAGATATGAATCAAAATTTAATAGAAAAGTTTCAAAACGATGTAAAAAAAAGAACACGATTTAAAAGATTTTTACTTGTTTTAGACCAGTTGCTTAATGTTGTTTTTTGGAATGGTTCACAAGATGAGACGGTCTCTTCACATATTGGTAGAAGAATAGAAAATAACACAGCCACCTGGTTTGATAAAAAGCTTTGTTGTTTTCTAAAAAGGCTAGAAGACAATCATTGTTTTCGAAGCCTTGGTGAATAAAATTAATTAAAAGAAAGGATTAACATGGATTTATTATTTGGAATAAATGGTTCTATTAGTGCAAGTGCTGCAAGACCTGTTACCGTTGAAAGCTCAACTGCAATAGGAATTATTGCAACGGTTAATGCAGGCGATGTTGGATTTAAAAAGTTTAACAACGCAGAGGAAGGTTTAGCTTATGTAAAAACTAAAGCTATTACAGATGGTACTTTAGAAGCATCGCTAAATGGTATTTATTTACAAGGAGTAAATTGTCCTATTGTTTGTTATTTGATAGCAAAAAGTGTTGATAGTGCAATTCCACAGATTTTAGATGCACTAGATGAAATCCACAAATCTGATATTGAAACGGGGATTAGTTTAAAATTAGGATTAATTATTGTTCCTGAATTTAGTGCAAATGAAGATGTAGGAACAAAAATAAATGCAATTGCAACAAAGCTTTGGGCGACTGGGATAACAGATGATTTTAGTGCCGATGAAGCTGGGTTTAAAAACTACATGTCAAATTTCTCAAGCAGATTTATGTTGCATACTACGGGTTATACAAAAGCAGATGGAGAGTTTATTCCAAACTCAAGCTTACTTGCTGGAGTAATCGCAAGATATGATGCAGAATCTTTTGGTTGGGCAAAATCCCACTCTAATAGAACTGTTTTAGGTGCAGCTGCTACAAGTAGATTTATTGAACATGTAGAGGGAAGTGATTGTGAAGCTAGAAGATTAAGACAAGAAGGCGGTTGTTTGATTATAAAAAACAATGGCTGGAGAACTTATGGCTTTGAAACGAGAGATATTGATCCTATTTGGCAACCTTTAGACAGAGTAAGATGTTTCTATAGAGTTCTTGATGCAATGATTAAAGCTAATCTTTGGGCATTAGACAGGGAAGCAGACCAGCTGCTTGAAGTTAAAAAAACAATAACAGAATTTATGAATGAGTTGATTGGAAATAGTGTTGGTATTGGCTTTAAAGTCTATTTTGATACTAAAAAAAATACAAAAGCAACAGTTACAGCTGGTAAGTTTTATTTAACAGTTGAATTTCAGGATATGCCATCTATTAAAGAGCTTAATTTAGAGCTTGTTTATGTGGATGATTATTCTGAAGTTTTAATTAACTATCTAAATCAAGGAGAATAATAAATGGCTGCAATTAAAGTACCTGAGTTTATGCAAGAAATAAATGTTTTTGCAAATGGAATTGGACATCTTGGAGTATCAGATGAATTTGAATTACCAAAAATCCAATTTAATAGAGAATCGCTTGTAATTGGTGGTTTTGAGGTAGATATTAAAAATGGAACTTTTCAAAAACTAGAGGCAAAAATTGTTTTAAAACAATATTCTAAAAATGTTTTTGAAGCTATGGCAAACGATAGCACATCATATTTTGTAGTTAAAGGTTCTGTTTTTAGTGATGGTGTTGCTGTACCTGCAGTTGCTACAATCAAAGGAGATTTTGATTTAGATTTAGGGAGCTGGAAAGCAAAGGAACAGCTAAAACAAACAATAGAAGTAAAAGTTAAGTTCTTTGAACTTGAGATAAATGGAAAACAGTTTGTACAGTTAGATACAAAAAACATGATTGCAAAAATAAATGGAACTGATTTATTAGCACAACTTAGATCAAATATAGCGTAAGGAGCTGAAGATGAATAAAGATATTACATTAAGTACAGGTGAAGTAGTAAAAGCAAGAAGAGCAAAAGTAAAAGATATGAAGTTGGTTCAAAATATTAAAAATGATATTGATAGAGAAACTACACTTATTGGTAATTTAACGCAAAAAACAGTTGAAGAAATAGATGAACTAGATATGAGTGATTATGCGTTGTTGCAAAAAGAGCTTTTGTTATAGAGTATAGCTCTTGTCTTAAAGCAATGACTCTAATAGGTCATTGTTTTAACTTTAGTTATACAGATATGCTTGAGATGGATTTGGATGATTTTTTATATTTTGCAGATGAAGCAAATAAAACTTTAAGAAAGGAGAATACTTGAAAACAATAGGTTTGGGAATAGTTATTGGTGCAGCGTTTAAAGGTGCATCTGCTTTTACAAATGTGTTTAATAGTACTTCTTTATTAAATAGTAAATTAAAAGATTTAGAAAGTAGAAAAGTTAATCTAAGTAGTAAATTTGGTGCCACAAGTGCTGAAGTATCAAAGCTTAATACTAAGATTTTAGCATTATCGAATAATCTAAATTTACTAGAAAAAACAAAAGTTTCTTTTAAAAATATCGAAGCGTATAGAAATAAATTCAAATCATCTATTATGGATAAAGTGGCTCTTGGTGGAACTATTGCTATGCCTTTTAAATTTGCAATAGACTTTGAATCAGCAATGGCGGATGTTAAAAAAGTTGTAAATTTTGGAAATGAAAATGAAGCTAAGACTTTTGAAAAAAGTTTATTAAGCTTATCAAAAACTATACCCTTATCTGCAACAGAACTTGCAACAATAAGTGCAAGCGGTGGACAGCTTGGTATTGCAAAAGAGAATCTTTTACAATTTACAACTACAGTTGCAAAGATGAGTACAGCTTTTGATATGAGTGCAGAATCAGCTGGAGATAGTATTGCTAAACTTATGAATATTTATGGTTTAACTCAAACTCAAGTTGTAGAACTTGGCGATAGTATAAATCATTTATCAGATACTTCAGCTTCAAAAGCAAAAGATATAGTTGAAGTATTAGGAAGAGTTGGTGGAGTTGCTAAGATATTTGGATTAACAACAGTTCAAACAGGAGCATTAAGTAGTGCTTTTTTAGCTTTAGGTAAACCACCTGAAGTTGCTGCAACTTCAATTAATGCTTTATTATTAAAATTAAAAACAGCAGATAAACAAAACAAATCATTTCAAGAGGGATTAGATGCCATTGGTTTAAGTGCCAAAGGTGTAAAAAACTCAATTGAAAAAGATGCTCAAGGTGGATTAATTAGCTTTTTGAAAACTCTTCAAAAAGTTCCTAAAAAAGAACAAATGGGTGTTTTATCTGATTTATTTGGTGCAGAGTATGCCGATGATATTGCATTGCTTGTTGGAGGATTAGATAACTATACTCAAGCTTTAGAGGCAACAGCTGATAAAACTAAATATTTAGGAAGCATGCAAAAAGAGTTTGAAACAAGAAGTGCAACTACTCAGAATAATCTTAAACTTTTAGGAAATACAGCAAGTGCTATTGCTATAAATTTTGGTTCACTTTTGTTGCCTGCATTAAATGCTGTTATTACTCGACTTAGAATAATTGGTGAAAAAGTAGGAGATTTTGTAACAAAATTTCCAATTTTAAGTCAAGTACTTGGAATCGCTGTAGTTGGAGTTATTGCTCTATCAATTGGATTTAGTGCTCTTGGATATATGTCAAGTTTTGTTATTGGAGGTTTACTAAATATTGGTAAAACCTTACTTTTTGTAAATACTTTGTTTTTAGCTAATCCGATTGTTGCTACTGTTGCAGCAATTGCATTAGCTGCAGGATTAATATATACATATTGGGAACCGATAAAAACATTTATGAGTGAAATCTGGAATAATCCAAAACAAGCTTTTGAAGATTTTTTAAACTTATTTAAATCAGGTATTGAATTTATTAAGCCTCTATGGAATGAAATAACATCAATCTTTGGTGGTACAAGTCCAGTTTTAGCAACAACAGAGATTTTAAAAACAAAAACTGATAATCAGCAACTTAGTACAGGTATTAACCCAGTTGAACCAATAAAACTTGATAATCAAAATGCAAGTATAAATAAATCTCAAAATGTAAATATACAAAAAATTGAAATCAACAATCCTGCTTCAACTGCGGAAGTTGAAAAAGGTGTAGCAGCTGGTCTTAAATCAAACGCTACAAGCCTAAGCGATAAGGAGTTTTAATGCTTTGTTTAATAGGTAATTTTGAGTTTAAAGTTGATAAAACTGTGTTTGATACATTTTCTACAAGTATTGAATATCCTTTTGTGACATTCAATAAAATAGGTGATTATGACTCTTATCAAAGTGTTGGTAAAGAGCAACAAAAAGACACGATAAGTGGAGTTTTGATTGCAAAAAGTATCAGAATATTAGATGATTTTGAAAAATTAGCAGCAAAAAAAGAACCAGTTACTATGGCTTTTAGTACAGGTGTTGCTTATACGGTATTGATATTTTCAATAAAAAAGACAAAAAATTTATTTTTAAATGATGGTACTTTTTTGAAGCAATCATACACTATTGAACTTGTTAAGGTTGGAAAATGACAATAAAAGTAATAGCTAATCAAGGCGATAGATTAGACCAAATTGTACAAGAAAAGTTGGGTTCACTATCTGATTTTGAAACGGTATTACAACTAAATAGTGTACTTAAAAATAAAATATATTTAGAAGAGGGAGATATTATCACGCTTCCTATAATAGAGAAAACTCTAAAAGTAGAGGATGATCTATGGTAAAAGTACCTTTAATTCAAATAGTTGTAAATGGAGCAAATAAAACACAACCTATTTTAAAAGATTTAAGTAGTTTGACAATTACAGATTACGCGAACAATAACAGCGACCAGCTTGAGATTGAAGTTTTAGGTAAATATAAAAGACCTAAAGCAGCAGATGAAATAAAAGTATATCTAGGTTATGAAAGTTTGAAACTAATAGGTGTATTTAAAGTAACTGAAACAAAAAAGTCTACAAAAAGATTGGTAATAGTTGCAACTGGTGTTGACTTTACAAACAACTTTAAAGTTAAAAGAAACACTACTTATGAAAGTTTAAAAATCAGTGATATTGTAAAACAAATAGCTGCTAAATATAAGTTAAGAAGTAAATGTGATTTTGATGATCTATATATAAAAAGTGTAGCTCAAACAAATGAATCGGACATGAGCTTTTTAAATCGTTTGGCGGATGAATATAACGCTATTTTTAATCTAAAAAATGAAACTTTATATTTTGTAAAAAAGATAAAAGACAATGTAAAAAATGGCATTTTGCCACAATATCAAATAGATGTAAATAAGTGTTTAGATGAAGTTTTACTAACTCATAGTGAGAAAACTAGATACAACAGTGTAAAAGTAAGTTGGCATGATACTAAAATAAATTTTAGAAAAGAAATTTTTGTTCCTGATGATGCAGCAGAACCAATACTTATATATAAAGGCAACTTTGTAAGTGAAGATGAAGCTAGAGCTAAAGCACTTTCTAAACTTCAAAAAGCAAATGCCGGAATGGTATCAGGGAGCTTGACTTGCGAGGGAGATGTGATATATGCAGGTGGTATTCTTAAGCTTTTGAATATTTCAGAGGATGATTATGAATACAACATTAAATCAGTCAGGCACAGCTTTACAAAAAGTGGTGGTTGGACAGTAGGTTTAGATTTTGAAAATTAAAAAAAAGGAGAAATTATGGCATTAATAGATGATAAAGAGTTTACAGTAGTTGGAACGTCTTGGGAATTACTACTAGAGGGTGAGGGAATTATTACGAACATGAGTGGACCAAATGAAAATTTAGATTTTAGATTTGATTCAACTATACCAGGTGCGAATGATGTGACAAGAACAATATATGGTCGAAGTGACTATGACAATAAAGATAGCTTTGCAAACTACAGCGAAGATTCTAAAATTTATGGAAGAGCTAAAACTGGAACTGTAAAAGTGTTGATTACTAGAAATGTGATGGTGTGAGATGATTAAATCAATTGTGGGAAGTTTAATAGGAAGAGTGGGAGGAGCTTTAAAGAGCTTTAAATCTATAAAAAAACTTTTAGGTTATGCTCTAGTAACAACAGATAATGAAATCTTAGTTACAACAGACAATGAAATATTGATATTGAAATAAGGAGAGAGAAATGTTTGGAAATTTTTTAGATACATTAGGGAATATTTTTAAACCTAAATCAATTGGAATAGCTAGTGCGAATGTAATTGATTTGTTTAATAAGTTGAATGGAATTAAAAGTACAGGTATCAAGATTGATGATGTAGTGAATAAAATAGATAGTAAAGCTGATTTAACTATTGGTAAAAATCTATTTAATAAAGATACATGTACTGATGGATATTTTATTAATGTAGCTGGTAATATAACAGTAGGTGCAAGCTTAACATACTCTGATTTTATTAAAGTTGAACCATCAACTACTTATTATTGTAGTACTGGAGCTAGGTTTGTTACTTTTTATGACATAAATAAGAATCCTGTAAATTTGGGTTACTCAACCGCTACTAATACAATCATAGTTCCAGCAAATGTGTACTATATTAGAATTACACTAGAACCTATAACTAAAAAAAATACATGTCAATTAGAAAAAGGTACTGCTGCTACAATATATGAAACATATTATAGGTATATACCTAGAAACTTAATTAGAATATTAGATATTGAAAGTAATATCAGTAACAAGATACCATATTATATTGGTAAAAATCTATTTAATAAAGATAATATATTATCAAATTCATATTATAGTAATACAGGAACTATAGGTGTATACTCTGACCATTATCAATCGGAGTATATAGAAGTAGTAGAAGGTCAACAATATATATCGAATAAATCAATGCGATTTGTAGCTTATTTTAATGCTGATAAACAATTTATTACAGGTGATGTACAAAATGTTAACACATTTACAGTTCCAGCTGGTGTTAAATATGTTATAGTTACTATAACAGGTATTGTTAATCTAAATGGTATGCAATTAGAGGCTGGTTCTGTAAGTACTACTTTTACACCATACTTTAGAGGCATTAATCCTAATCTATTACAACCAGTTGTTTATCCAAATATAACTAATATAGCATCTAAGCAACATTTTCTATCAACTGTAGAAAATAACATCTATCATAAAGAAATAGTAAAACGAGCTAATGGAGAATCTAATATAGAATTAGTTAGTAGTTTAACTGGATTCAGTAAAGTTGGTAGTAAGAGTAGAATAGATGTACCTACTGTTGGAACTTACACTGGATCGAGTATAGTATATGACCTTTCATTAAATGTATTATCTACTAAAAATTTTAATATTATTGTAAATAACTTATCTAAAACAACAGCATTAAAAACATTATCTATTGGTGATAGTTTTACTGACATAGGTACATATGTAAAAAGAGTAAAAGATATTTTACCAAATATTACACCAGTTGGTATGTGTAAAACAGTAGCAGGTACTGATGTACCAAGAGAGGGTAGGTCTGGATGGACTCTAGCTCAATACATGACTCTACTAAAACCAACTACTACTGGAAATTTCAGTCCATTCTTACATCCGGATAATCCTTATAAATACTATGGACCTACAGGGTTTTGGGCTTATATAAAAGCTGGTATAGGTCCAGCATATGCAATAGATGCCTTTGTACAAATATGTAATACTACAGGTTTTGAGACTACAGGATTTAAAAGTTCACCTGCTTTAAATGATGTTATGTATTATACAGCTGGGGCTGTATTTAAAGTATATAATGGTACAACATGGGTTGATATACCTGAAGCTACATTAAATTTTAAAATAGATATTACTAAATACTACTCAACTTGGAATATACCTATAGCTGATGTTGTAACATTCTTATTTGGATTTAATGATTTTTATAATCTAGAACCTTCTAATGTTGAGTCATCATTCACAACATGGTCTACAAATTTAGATAATTTAATAGCTAAATTTAAATTAGCTAATGCTAATACAAAATTTGTAATACTAACTTGCCCTAGTACAAATGATAGTATGAAAATAAAAGGTAATTATGCATTATTTGAGTTTTATAATCTATTAGTGAACTATTACGAACCTAAAGAAGCTGATGGTATTTATATATCAGATACAAGAGTGGCACTAGATAGAAAATATGGTAACAAATTTTCTATGGAATTACCATTTAAAATATTTACAGAAAATTCTAATACAATATTATTAGAAGGTAATGATGTACATTGTAATACATCTGGTATGAATCAAATTGGTGAGAAATTAGCTGCTACCATACAGCATATAAGACCGTAATTAAAAAAGCACAGCCACCACCCCCGTGACGACTGCATAAGAATTTTAACAAAAGAAAAAATGAAACCCTAAAAAAGTGACATTTTTTCACAAAGGATAATTATGCAAAAAACAACTCCTAGTAAACTAGAAGTTTTTAATGATATAAACTCAGAGCTTATCAATCTTCATAGAGCCATAAGAAATAATCATCAAAGTTTATCAATGTTTTTAAATAATTTGTTTATCTCTAGAGAGATATTTGATGATATTAAAAAAAGAAAATTAAAACCAAAAAACAACATAGAAGCAGCTGCTTTTTATTTCTATCAATTAACCCAATCATTCGGTAGCAAAGGTGATAATTTTGCAATGAGTGCAAAATCAGGAAGAAAGCCTAAAAATATATATAGAGACTTCAAAAAAATAAGTGATAGGTTAAAAGGTGTAACTATTGAAAATATGAGCTTTTCTAAACTTATACCTTTATATGATAAAGAAGATGCATTTTTTTATATTGACCCACCTTATGTATCAACCGAAAGCTATTACAAGAATACAGGTGGATTCGGAATCAAAGAGCATGAACAATTAGCAGAACTGTTGTCAAAAGTAAAAGGCAAATTTTTACTTTCATATAACGATAGTGTAATTGTTAGAGAGCTATATAAAGGCTTTAATATAAGACCAACAAAAGAGATTGAATATACTCTTGGAAAAAATATGCATGGTAAGAATAAGAGTGTTAGGGAGGTGTTTATTACTAATTATTAGGATAAGAGATTTTCTTCTTATCCGTTTAAATTTTGCTTTTGAAATGTAGGTATAATTTTTTATGGAAAACTATAATGAAATACTAGAAAAAATAAAAGATATACTCTCTCAAGAGCTAGGTAATAAAAAGATATTTGATAAAGATATTTCTCAAGCTCTTAATATAAATTATGATAGCTTTAGAAAACAAAAGACTAGAAATTCTATACCATACTATGAAATAATGAGTTTTCTAGCTAAAAGAAACATATCAATTAATTGGTTCTTCTTTAATCAACTCCCTGAGAGCTTAATTGAAAATACATCTAACTACATTATATTAAAGTATCAAAGAAATATTATTAGCTCAGCTGGAGCTGGAGCAATAAATTATTCAATAGATACTGAACCACTTATAATAGATAAAGAACTATTAGACTATATAAATAGTAGCTACAAATATACAGAGATAATCAAAGTATTTGGTGAGAGTATGAATCCTCTTATTAAAGATAATAGTTTAATATTTATAGATACATCAATCAAAGATATAAAAGATAAACATATATATGTATTAAATATAAATGGAGAGATATTTGTCAAACAAATTATAATTAGAAAAGATTACTATCATTTAAAGAGTATTAATATAGATTATGAAGATATAAAAGTAAAAGATTTAGTTGTCATAGGTAGGGTTACAGGAGTATTTAATAGGATTTGATTTGCTTTTAAAATGTAAGTAAAATAGCTATTAATCTATTCTTTTTATATGTACTTACATTTCATAAGCAAATCATTAACATTTTAAAAGCCGTTTTACATAAAGTATCAAGATAAAAGTGAAATTAAAGAGCTTATATTAGAAACAAGAAATTTATCAAATGAAGTTTTACCTTCAACTATAATTGAAATAAAGGAGCTTAAAAACTATTTTGAGTTTGATTTTTTTAGAAAAAAAAGATTAAATGATAAAAAATTAAATCTACTTTTTTATGAATTAAATTTAATGCTTCAAGCAAATATAAATATCAGTGATGCCCTTGATATTTTAATTAAAAATAAAAAAGATAAAAATATTTTAAGATTTTTAGAAGTGGTAAAATATAGTTTTTCTACGGGTAAAAAAATAGATGAGAATTTGAATGATTTCAGTATAAATTATCTAATTCCAGCTTTTTTAAAAATATCTCAAGATAGAGGAAATATTGCTTTAAATATTAAAGCTTTAAGTAGTTTATTAATTGAAAACTATGAAATAAAAAAAGCTTTTACAAAAGCTATGGCTTACCCAATTGTTTTGATTATCTCATTTATTTTTTCTTTAATTTCGATCTTTACTTTTGTTATTCCAAAATTTCAAATGATTTTTTCTCAGACTACTCAAGAACTTCCTCTTGCAACCAAAATGTTACTAAAAACCCAATATATTTTTGAGAACTATTCCTTATATATTCTTTTTATTTTTCTAGGATTATTTATTTTTTCTAGTTATTTATATATGAAAAACAGCCATTTTAAGTACTCTTTAGATAAATTTCTTGTATTAAAGATATTTTTAATAAAAGAAATATATTTAAATATGCAACTATATAAATTATTTTTAGTTATAGATATAATGCTTAAATCAAATTATGAATTTCACAAAGCTTTCATTTCTTCAAAAATTTTATTAAAAAACAAATATCTATTGGATAAAATATATATAATTGATAATTTATTACAAAATGGAAAAAGTATCAAGGACTCTTTTTTAGAAATAGAAATATTTGATGATATAGTTTTAAATCTTATAAATACAGGAGAGGTTTCAAACTCTTTGAGTATTACAATAGATGAAATAAAAAAGATTTATAAAAATAGATTTAATGATAAAATGAATTTACTAACATCACTAATACAACCCATATTTTTGATTGTTATTATGGGTTTAATACTTTGGATTGTATTAGCGATTTTTATGCCCATATGGGATATGGGAAATATGATAAAAGTTTGAAAAGGGGTTTAGTTTGATTAGCTGTTATATCAAAAAAGGAAATAAACTTAGTGTTGTTGAAGGAATAGAATTTCTTGACATAAATGAAGATAAAAATAGTGTAATTTGGATTGATATGCTTCTTCCAACGATTGAAGAGATACGAGCTGTTGAGAATATGTTTGACATGGAATTTCCTACAAAACAAGAAACGGAAGAGATTGAGCTGAGTTCTAGATATTGGGAAGAGAATAATAGAATAGAGATAAATAGTTACTTCTTGATAAATGATAACAAATCAGCATTCAATGAAACGGTATCTTTTATTTTACAAGGTGCACTTTTAATTTCTGTTAGATATAAAAAATTACAAAGTTTCGACACATTTACAAAAAAACTTTTGATTTCACCAAGAGAGTTTAAAACAGGTTACTCAATTTTTTGTCAAATTATTGATATTAGAATTGATGCTGATGCGGATACAATTGAAAATTTATCAAAAGAGATTACAAAAATTAGAAAACACGTATTTACAGATTATTCAAATGATGATGAAGAGATTCTTGAAAAAATCTCTACATTTGAAGATTTAAATATGAAAATTAGAGAAAACTTAACGGATAAACAAAGAATATTAAATTCACTTTTAAAATCACAAAAGTTTGTGGATGATAAACATGAATTGCCTATTATGTTAAAGGATATTAAGTCACTGATTGACCATACAAATTTTAATTTTGAAAGACTTGATTATTTACAAAATATCTTTATTGGTATTTTGAGTATTGAACAAAATAAGGTTATAAAAATATTTACAATTGTAAATGTAATTTTCCTTCCACCTACGCTAATTGCAAGTATTTATGGAATGAACTTTGATTTTATGCCTGAACTTCATTGGGAATATGGATATTTAGTATCTATTGGTTTGATGGTTCTAGCAGCAATTACACCTATTATTATTTTTAAGAAAAAAGGTTGGATTTAATATTGAATAAAAATATAAAAAATTTAAAGGATAAATAGTTTAATGAGTAGCGAAATAGAATTTGAGAATGCCATAAAAACAATGTTGGAACATATTGGAGAAGATGTAAATCGTGAGGGTTTAATTGATACTCCAAAAAGAGTAAGAAAAGCTTATGAATTTATGTGTAGTGGTTATAAACAAGATCCAAAAGAGATTATTCAAAAAGCTTTATTTACTTCAACAAATGATGAAATGGTCGTGGTAAAAGATATAGAATTTTACTCTTTTTGTGAACATCACATGTTACCAATTATTGGAAAAGCTCATGTTGCATATATTCCAAATGGAAAAGTTATTGGACTTTCAAAAATTCCAAGAGTTGTGGATGTATTTGCAAGAAGATTACAAATTCAAGAACAATTAACTGAACAAATTTGTGATGCTTTAAATGAACATTTAAAACCCAAAGGTGTTGCTGTTATGATTGATGCACGTCATATGTGTATGGAAATGAGAGGAGTTGAAAAGATTTGTTCAACAACTGTAACTTCAGCTCTTAGAGGATTATTTAAATCTAATAAAACAACTAAAGATGAGTTTTTATCAATAGTTGCTCAATCACTTCATAAATAAATCAATAGAATTTCTATTGATTTATTTAGAAAATATTTATTTCACTTCTATCTGTTGTTCTATCTAGTTTTGTTGCTGTATTTCTATTCTCATTTTTAATTTCATTTTCAAATTTTTTCTGAATAACTTTCGTACTCGCTAAAAAAATATTTCTTTCTTTCGCTTCTAATGTATCAACACTTGGTTTATTAATAACTGATAAAGGATTAATAGCACTTCCATTTTTATATAAGCCTAAGTGTAAGTGAGGTCCTGAACTAAGTCCTGTATTGCCAACATAACCTATAAGCTCACCCTTTTTTATAGTTTTACCTTGTTTAATACCTTTTGCCCAATCACTTTGATGTGCATATAGTGTTTTATAACCATTATTATGATTAATTATTGTAGTTTTACCATAACCACCTTTTATTCCTGAAAATTCAATTCTTCCATCAGCTGCTGCAAATATTGTTCTTCCAACTGGCGCCGCAAAATCAGTTCCTAAATGGGCTCTAAATCTTTGTAAAACAGGATGCCATCGTTTATTTGTAAATTCACTAGAAATTTTTGTAAAAGATAAGGGAACTTGGAAAAAATAAGATTTTGTAAATCCTGTACCTTTTTCATCATAATATTTATCATCTTTTGAATTTTTAAATCTAAAATAAGTTGTACCATCAATTTGAACCATAGCAGCTTTTAAATCAGGCATTCCAAGAGGTTTTCCTAGATAGGCTTTTTGCGAATATTCTAAAGCAATAAAATCGCCTTTTTGCATTTTCCTAAAATTAACACCTTCTGTAAAAATTGATTTTATTAATGCAGCCAAAGCAACATCACCTGTCGCTTTTGAGATATCATGAGATACAGATTCAGTGATTTCAATAGCCACTACTTCTGTAAATTCTGTATAGTTTATAGGAAGAGTTTCAAATTTATATTCATTTTTACTGTTTTTATATATGTGTAGTTGTATATCCTCTGAAATAGGAATTAAAACTTGATTTAATTTTCCATCATCATCTGTGTATAAGTAATATCTTCCATCTGCTGATATTTCAGAACATAACTCTTGATCTTCTTTTTCTAAATCAAAATAGAGTTTTTGAGAGATTTTATATTTGTCTAAAAAAGTTAGAAAAGTTTCTCCTCTTGGCCAAGTAAGTTCTTCTACTTGTGCAGAGTACAAAAAATTAAAAAAAATAATAATTGATAAAATAATTCTTTTCATAGTATATTCACTTTTTTATTAAATAATTAGGGCAAACATTATACAATGGCGCAACTTAAAGATTAACATGGAGGAATATTTGTTTAGATTTGTAGTTTTTTTAGTAGTAACTTTTAATATATATGCAGAAGATTTAGTTACATTATATAGATATGAGGGCATTAATTCAGTTGAAAAAGAGATCGAAAATAAGTTAAAAAATATAACATATTGGCAAGAGTATTTTAAAGATAGAAATGTTGATTTTGGTTATTATGAGCTTAAAAAATTTGTACTTGTAGCACAAAAAGAACAATCAGAAATTGCACTTTATGAAAGAAATGGTAATGATTATAAACTTTTATTAAGAAATAATGTAATTGTAGGTGAAAATCAAGGTGATAAATATACTGAAGGTGATAAAAAAACTCCAGAAGGTGCTTATGAATTGGTGGAAAAAAGAGTAGGTTTAGATAGTTTTTATGGACCTTTTGCTTTAGTTACATCTTATCCAAATGTGTTTGATCAAAGTTTAGATAAAAAAGGTTCAGGAATTTGGATTCATGGAATGCCTTTTAATGCTGATAGAGAAAAGTTTACTAAAGGCTGTATCGCTTTAAATAATAATGAACTTGAGAATTTAGAAAAAAATATTGATTTAAGTAAAACAATTTTACTTACTGCTGAAAATAATTTTAAAAAAGTGACAAAAGAAGATATGGCAACAATTTTTTCAACTATTTACAAATGGAAAGATGCTTGGAAATACTCTAATATTGAAGAGTATTTATCTTATTATTCTAATGATTTTAAAAGGGCAGATAAAACAGGATTTGGTTTATTCTCTGAGCAAAAAAGGTCAGTTTTTGCTAAAAATGAACAAAAAACAATTAAATTCTCAAATATAGATGTTGCACCTTATCCTAATTCATTAGGAAAAAATATGTTTAAAGTTTTGATGGATGAAGAGTATATAAGTCCATCTATAAAATTTTATGGAAAAAAAGAGCTATTTTTAGAGATAGCAAATAATCAAGTAAAAATTCTATCAGAGGATTAAAATAAAATTTAACTCTTTTTAGATATAATCGCCTTAACTTAACAACCATATTTTAAGGCGAAAGATGCAAAAACAAGAGATGAACCTTCAAGAGATAGCACTTGCTCACTCTTTAACACTTGAAGAATTTGAAAATATCAAAGAAATTTTAGGAAGAGAACCAAACTATGTAGAAATTGGTATCTTCTCTGCTATGTGGAGCGAGCATTGCTCATATAAATCAAGTAAAAAATATTTAAGTGGTTTTCCAACAAAAGCTCCTTGGGTTATTCAAGGTCCTGGTGAAAATGCTGGTGTTATTGACATTGGTGATGGATATGCTGCTGTATTTAAAATGGAATCACACAATCATCCAAGTTTTATTGAACCTTACCAAGGTGCTGCAACTGGAGTTGGAGGAATTTTAAGAGATGTATTTACAATGGGTGCTCGACCAATTGCAAATATGAATTCAATTAGATTTGCTTCAATTGAGGGAAATAGTGAAACGGCACAAAAACATAGATTCCTTTTAAGAGGTGTTGTTGCTGGTATTGGTGGATATGGTAACTGTATGGGAGTACCTACAATTGGTGGAGAAACTACTTTTGAAGAGTGTTATGCTGGAAATAACCTTGTAAATGCATTTACAATAGGACTTGCAAAATCTGATGAAATTTTCTTAGGAAAAGCTGAAGGTTTAGGAAATCCTGTAATGTATGTTGGGAGCAAAACAGGACGAGATGGTCTTGGTGGAGCAGTTATGTCAAGTGCTGCATTTACAGAAGATAGTGAGTCAAAAAGACCAACTGTTCAAGTTGGAGATCCATTTACTGAGAAATTACTTTTAGAAGCTTGTTTAGAGTTATTTAAAGCAGATTTAATTATTGGTATTCAAGATATGGGTGCTGCTGGACTTACTTCTTCTTCATTTGAAATGGCTGGACGTTCAGGTTCTGGAATGATTATGCATTTAGATAAAGTTCCTGCAAGGGAAGAGGGTATGACTCCTTATGACTTCATGCTTTCAGAGTCTCAAGAAAGAATGCTTATTTGTGCTAAAAAAGGTTGTGAACAAGGTGTTATTGACATCTTTGAAAAATGGGAACTAGATGTTGCTGTTATTGGTGAAGTTACAAATACAGGAAATATGGAACTGTTCTGGCATGGTGAAAAATGTGCAGAAGTTCCAGTTCAACCAGTATCTGAACAAGCTCCAGTATTAGATAGACCAACAAAAAAACCAGCTTATTTAGATGGAATTGAAAATATCACTTTAGACAAAGAGATTTCAAACCAAGCTGCTTTTGATGATTTATTCTCTGATATGGAAGTTGTTGATAAATCTTGGGTTTATTCTCAATATGATTCAATGGTTCAAACAAATACAATCAAAGGGCCAGGTAAACTTGATGGTTCTAGTATCAGAATCAAAGAGACTGGGAAAGCATTATCTATGAGTGCTGATTGTAACACTAGACTTTGTTATATTAACCCAGAATTAGGAGCAGCCGCTGCTGTTATGGAATCTGGAAGAAATGTTGCAATGACAGGAGCAGTTCCAAAAGCAATCACAGATTGTTTAAATTTTGGAAATCCTACAAATCCTGAAGTTATGTGGCAATTTGCTGCTTCTTGTGAAGGAATTAAAAAAGCTTGTAGAGAGTTAAATACTCCTGTTATTGGTGGAAATGTATCTTTATATAATGAAACAAATGGAGTGGGAGTTTTCCCAACACCTTCAATTGCAATGGTTGGAGTAAATGAAGATGCAAATAAAGTATTACCATCTTGTGTTCAAGAAAATGGAAATATTTTATATATTTTAGGTGAAACAAAATCAGAGTTTGGTGCATCTCTTTATATGAAAAAAATGTATGGAAAAGTTGCAGGAATTCACCCTGAAGTAAACTTTGAAAAAGAGTTAGCTTTATGGAATACAGTAATTGAAGCAAATAAACTTGGACTATTAAAATCTGCAAAAGATGTAAATATCGGTGGAATTGCAATTAGTGCTTCTAAAATGGCAGTTGTAGGTAATAAAGGAATTGAAATTTCTATTTCATTAAATGATTCAAAAGATATTTTCTCTGAATCTTTAAGTAGAGCAATTGTTGAAGTAAGACCAGAAAATTGTGAAGCCTTTGAAAAAGTTGCTAATTCATTCAATATCGAATGTAGTAAAATAGGACAAGTTACAGGTGATAAGATTTCTATAAATGATATTTATAAAGATTTAGATAAAGCTAGTTTTGTTTATTTTAATAGATTTAAACAAGTAATTGAACAAGATTTATAATAAAATATTTAAGTCTATTTAGGAAGAGTTTTCTTCCTAATAGACATAAACTCTATTTCTCCCATTAGTTTTAGCTTGATAAAGCGCTTGATCTGCTTTTTTAAACACATCCTCAAATGTATCATTTTTACTTTTAAATTCACTAACACCAATAGAAATTGTTATTTTGTTTACTGTTTTAAATTTTAAATTTTCTACTTCTTTTCTTAAATTATCAGCAATATTTTGAGCCTGTTCTAAATTTTTTGTATCAATAATTAAAACAAATTCTTCTCCTCCCCATCTAGCAATTAGATCAGTTACTCTAATCTTACTTGACAGAAGAGCTGCTAAATCTCTTAAAACATAATCTCCAATATCGTGTCCATAGGTATCATTAATTGATTTAAATTTATCAATATCAATAATTGCTAAGATATAGTCATCATTTTTTTCCATCAGTTTTTTTAGAAGTCCATTTCTATTTAAAATTTTTGTTAAATTGTCATGGTATGCTTTTACAGATAAGTTTTGATTTGATTTTCTAAGTTCTGCATTTTTTTCTTTTAACATATTAAGTAAATAATTAAAGAATTTTGAAACAATACCTATTTCTGTATCTCTTTCTTCGTAAATTTTTTTATCTACATTACCTGTTTTCATTATTTGAATTATACTTTGAATTGTATCAACCCAAGGAAGTTTTGCATTATGTTCACTTCTATTTAAACCTAATACTTCATGTTTTTTTCTCACTCTTAAAAGATTAATTTTGCTTAAAAATAAAAATACTAATAATCCAGAAGAAAAAGAGAAAATAAAAGCGACTAATACTCCTACTGTTTGTACATAAATTAAATCAAATCTTGTGAAGTGTTCAGGAAGATTAGCAAATATTCCAACTGCAATTGTTCCCCATGCCCCAACAAATCCATGAATTGCCACAACACTTAATGGGTCATCAATTTTTAATTTTTTTGTTAAAATAATATCTGCATAATGCATTATAAATGAAGAAATAAATCCTACAAATGCAGCTTGGCTTGTTGTAAATTCATAACAACCTGCGGTAACTCCAACCAGTCCTGCAACAATACCAAAACTAAATATCTCAACACCTACTTTATCTTTACTAAATAGAGTAATTAACCAAGCACTTAAACCACCAAAAACACCTGACAATAAAGTATTTAATAAAATAGATGTTACATCAGCTTTAAAAGTTAATAAACTTCCAGCATTAAAACCAAACCAAGAAAAAAATAGAATAAATACTCCAAATACTACAAAATTATGATTACTTGGTGCAAAATAAGTAGTTTTTCCTTTTCTAAATTTTCCAAGTCTTGGTCCTAATACAATTGCCCCAGCAAGTCCAATCCAACCGCCTAAAGAGTGTACAACTGTTGAACCTGCAAAATCGATAAAACCTAAAGTTTTAAGCCAACCATTTTCACTCCAAGCCCAATGACCAAAAATAGGGTAGATTACGGCACTTACAATAATTGCTACAATTATATAACCATTAAATTTGATTCTTTCTGCAACTGCACCTGATACAATTGTAATTGCAGTTGCTGCAAACATTGCTTGAAAAAAGAAAAATCCATTTAAATGTAAATCTTTACCATCAATCAAAAATTTATCTGTACCAATAAGTCCATAAGCATCTAATCCAAACATAAGCCCAAAACCAAAAAGCCAAAAGAAAATAATACTAAAAACGGTATCAATAAGATTTTTCATGGCCACATTAATAGTATTTTTACTTCTTACAATACCTGTTTCAACTAAAGAGAAACCAAGTTGCATCATAAAGACTAAAAAACTACATACTAGTATCCAAAAAAGGTCTAGTTCTTTAAAAAATTCCAATACTAAACTCCTGTTATATGCTTTAATTAACTATTGTAACATAGAAAATAATTACAAGAGAGAGAAAAAGTATACACTTTCTAATCAAGGGAGTCCTAATTGCTTTTTTTGTATAATGCAAAAAACTATAAAACTTGAGGAAAACAATTGAGAGCATTAATTAGTGTAAGTGACAAAAGTGGTGTTGAAAATTTTGCTAAAGAGTTAGTATCATTAGGTTATGAAATAATTTCAACAGGTGGAACATATAACAAACTTAAAGATGCAGGAATTGCAGTAATTGAAGCAAATGAAGTTACAAAATTTCCTGAGTGTTTTGAAGGTAGAGTAAAAACTTTAAATCCTTATATTCATGGTGGAATTTTACATAGACGTGATAAACAATCTCATCTTGATCAAGCAAGAGAGTTAGGTGTTGAAGGAATTGATTTAGTTTGTGTAAATCTTTACCCATTTAAAGCAACTATTGAAAAAACTGATGATTTTGAAGAAATTATTGAAAATATCGATATTGGCGGACCAGCGATGGTGCGAAGTGCCGCTAAAAACTTTGATTCTGTAATTATTGTTACTGATGTTGCTGATTATGATTTAGTTTTACAAAATCTTAAAAATGACACAAATACAGTTGAGTTTAGACGTGATATGATGATAAAAGCTTATGAGCACACAGCTGCTTATGATTCAATGATTGCAAATTATATGAACAAAAGATTTAATGGTGGATTTGGAGCTAAACAATTTATTGTAGGTTCAAAAGTATTTGATACAAGATATGGAGAAAATCCGCATCAAAAAGGTGCATTATATGAGTTTGATGCACAGTTTTCAAATAAATTCAAAACTGTAAAAGGTGAAGCTTCATTTAACAATATGGGTGATATTTCAGGTGCTGCTAGAATTGCCGCTGCATTTGGAAAAGATAAAGCTGTTTGTATTGTAAAACATGGAAATCCTTGTGGTTTTGCTATTAAAGATACATTATTTGACTCTTATGTTGAAGCACTTAAATGTG
>Ga0074195_1000970_pt1 | contig 46419 bp, 59 predicted proteins | sample EPASupsiteHSE623_FD_64525 | JGI IMG/M metagenome (GOLD analysis project Ga0074195, IMG submission 64525) | Bioremediated contaminated groundwater from EPA Superfund site, New Mexico - Sample HSE6-23 | ecosystem: Environmental > Aquatic > Deep subsurface > Groundwater > Contaminated ...
AATGACCAGGATTTCTCAGTTCAAAGTAACCGAGAAGAAAGCAGAACCGATAGAAAAAAGCGTTGAGGAGCATAAACTTGACGATAAATTCGATTATAGCAAGCTAAAGGAGATTAAAACCCCAGAAGAAGCTAAGAGATGGGCTGAGGATGCGTATAAATCGTTTCAAAAAGGTTACAACGAGAAATACCAGTCCATTGCAGAGATGAGGAAAGATTTAGAGAGAAAAATGACTGAACAAACTAACTGGACGCCAGAGAGGATTCAGTCTTTATTAAACGACCAGAATTTTGTAACAGCGGCTCAGAGTGTGATGGCTTCCCAGAACCCACCGAATAGTGGTAAGTCTGACGAAGATTGGTCGGCACTAACTGAGAGTGAGAAATCAAGGTTTCTTGATATGCAGAGGGAGATTAACGAACTAAAAGCCCAAAGCCAGAGAGCGACCTTGAGTCAGCAGGACGAGCAGTTAAAGAGTAAGTATGCAAGCTATGACCCACAAGCCATAGACAGGCTACAGCAGGATTTACTCTCAGGCAGACTTAACGCCACGAGAGAACATCTGCATAAAGTCCTTGACTATGAAGCAATGGCGAGAAGAGCATACGAACTCGGCAAAGAAGAGGAGCGAAAGTTAAAAAGTGAGAAATCAGAGTCTTTTTCATTCAATCCGCAGTCTGCGAACGTGGTAAAAGAGCAAAAGGTTGATGGAAAACTCGAAGACGGATTCATGACTAAGCTCTATGAGTATCACAAACAAAAAACAAGAGAAAGTCAACTAAGAAAATAAGAGAGGTAAAAGATGGCTAACGAATATGGCATACCTTCTACTATAGATACTGTTGTATTATCTACTTCTCTGGCAGATTACCAGAAGAGATTGATTGACAACAAATACAACGAACCTACGGTAGAGAAATTAGTAAATCAGACAGGAAACAAAAAGATTATCAATGGCGGTAATTCAATCGTGGAGACACTGATTAAAGACAAACAGGACGACGGCGGTTTTTATCTTGGGGCTGATATTCTGAACACCAACCAAGGTGATGACACCACGCTTGTTGAATTTCGCTGGCAGAACTGCTACGAGCCGATTCAAATCACTCGTGATGAAGAGCGTCAGAACAGCGGAGACGAGCATAAGATTCTGTCCTTGGTTGAGACCAAGACGAAACTTGCGAACAAGGCGATTAAAGATAGATTAGACCAAGCGTTCTCGACTCCGGTGTCAGAAGCTAACCGTTTAATCGACTTAGAAACCCTTGTGAACACAGGTGCGTTGGGAACTCTTAACGGAGCTTCCGACACGTTCTGGCAGTCTAATGTTACGGCTTCCGGTGCGTTTGCTACTCAGGGATTAACGGATATGACCACGGCGACTTATGCAGTATCGAGTGCGGCGAATATGGACAATCCGACTGTGTATCTTACGAACAAGGCGATTTTCCAGAAGTTCGAGCAGACCAGACTTCCGTTGGAAAGAATCTCCAACACGATGACTGCTAACGCAGGGTTTACGAACCTTACGTTCAAGGGAGTTCCTCTGGTGGTTGGTAACTACATCGGCACAGGGTTATTGTTCGGTTTGAACATGAACTATATCTACCTTGCGGTTGATAGCGAAACCGATTACATCACGACTCCGTTTATTTCTCCGACGAACCAGACCGTTAAGGTTGCGTTTGTTATGTGGAGAGGTCAGTTAATCACGAACAACAGACGGCGTCATTTCAAATTAACGAACATCAGCTAATCGGAGGTAAACAATGTCAGCTTTAACGGCAACGAGTATAACTAAAGAGAGCATGGGTTCTTTGACCATGCACATCGTTAAGTTTGCTTCTGTTTCTTCTGGTGCGACTGGTGATACCTGGACGAGCGGATTACCGAACATCGTATGTGCGTGGGCACAGGCTACTACTGCTGGCCCAAGCATGGTAAGTTGTTCTTTTGTCAGCTCAACAGGTGTTGTTACTTTGAACCCGATTGACAAGGCGACAGAAGTGAATTTATTTGTGTTATCTAAATCATAACAAGCCGCATATGTTGTTGCATGCAGAACGGCAAAAAAGGAGAGTAAAAAATGGCAGTTTCTACGAATAGTTATTTCAGCAATTCCCTTCCGTCCGGCGAGTTGGCGGTGGGTGCAGGCATTAACCTGTTTGGTCAGGACGCAAGCCCGAAGTTTGCTATCGGGACGAGAGTCCAGAGACAGGACGGCTCGGTATATCGCTATGTGCATTTCGGGGCGGTTACGTCCAGAGGGCAGGTTGTTGCTCCTGACTTGAACGAATCGGCTCAGATTTACACGGCGAACTCAGTCATTGCGACTTCGAGTGCGTTCCAGATGAACGATGAACAGACCGGAACATACCCGAACATGATTGGCAGTAAGTATCTTGTTCTGCAGATCGGAACTAAGACCGCAGACCAATATGCTGGTGGATATGTAACGATTTCCAGCGGAACTGGATTAGGATATACATACCGCATTAAAGGCAACCAGGCTTCTAACGGAACGGCGACCACTTTTGAACTGTATGATAAGGTTCAGGTTGGTTTGGACGCTACCGGAGACTTGGCGATTGCTCCGTCGAAATATGCGAACGTTAAACCTGGCTTGAGCGTTTCTACTAACCTTGCGTTAGCGGTTGGAGTTGCGGTGGCTGGTGCTTCTACGGCTGGATATTACGGCTTTGTGATAACCAAAGGAGTAATCGGAGTTCCCCAGAGCGGAACGCTGACGACTGGTAATCTTGCTATCCTCTCGAATACCGACGCTGGTTGTGTAGAAGCGTATGGTAACGGAGCGACTACGGCTACTGGTTCTGGCTTAGTTCCTTATCTGGATATTCCGGTGATTGGTAAGGTTGTTTTGGCGGCGGCTACTAGCGGTCATGCGATTATCAACGTGGAACTTGAATAAGTAAATAGAAAACAGGGTGGGACGAGTTTGGAACGGGACAACAATCATAATAGGAAACGCCTAAAATGTTCTCTCTCCCACCCTTTTTTCAACTTAAAAGGAGAATGAAATGCCATACCAGATTCCGGGGGCGCAAAGAATAACTGCCGGAAGTGCTATAGGTGCGAGCGGAAAGCCCAAGAGGGTATTTTTCGTGTCGATGGCTTGTAACGCTTCTACCGCAGGAACATTAACATTGTATGACGCCGCAAGTGCCGCTTCCACAGCGAATATATTTGTTACGCTTATCGGTCAAGCTGGTAGCGGAAACATATTCGACTTGGGCGGTGAGGGGATTAGATTCCCGAACGGGTGTTTTGCAGAGTGTTCAGCAAATTCCGGCATAGCGTATGCCGTTATCGTGTATCAGGAAGAGAAGTAAGACATAACAAAACTAACCATGAAAGGAGTTATTATGTCTAAATGGGTATCGTTTGAGGGAGAGTTACATCCTGCAAAGGAACGTGTAGTATTAAGAAACAACAGCAACAAAGCGATCAAAAACCCTTCTACCGAGGGTAAGTATGTAGATGAGATGGTAGAGCCTGGTCAGGAGTTTATCTATGAAGGGCCGTGCCGTCAGGCTTTGTTCGAGCTTTGGGAGCAGGACAAGAAAAATCCCCCGGAAACGATGGGGTCTAATTTCAGGAAAAGCCCTGAGTTTTTAAGAATGCTCAGAGAATTAAACTTTAAGAGCGAGAAAGAATTTTTAGCATATTACGGATACGACAAAGAAAAATCAGTTGCAGAGTTCGAGTCTAAAGCGTCTAAGGTTTCCAGCCACGAACTGCCAGCCAGAGTAAGAGCGATCAAAACACTCGGCGGTGGCAAGGATTTCAGCGGTCAGGGAAACGACAGATACGGAGACTTTGGTTTACCGAAGGAGATACAATAGAGGAGGTCTTAAATGTCGTCTTATGGCAATGTAACAGTAACTACTGCGGTAACCTTGATAGTCGCCGCAAACACAAATAGAAAAGAAATAGAAATAGTTAATAATACGCAGAACTCGGTTATTTACATTGGCACAGACACTAACGTAACTGCTTCTAACGGATTGCCTGTATATGAGTATCAGTCCAGAGGGAAGTCCAGAGGGTTCGGGACATACCTTGGGCCGATATACGGCGTTGTATCTTCGGTAGAGGCGAACGTTAGATATTGGGAGACGACATGAAGAAATTCATACTTATACTCCTTTTTGTTTTAATTTGCAACACCGCTCACGCAGACGTGTTTTCCTCGGTGCGTGGATTGATATTCAGCGAAGAGGACGGAGACCCGATAGGAGTTCCTCGGACGCTAAAAGTAACAGACGGCTCACTAACAGACAATCTTGACGGAACATTCAGCTTGTCAGCAGGCGGTTCTCAGACACTTCAGGACGTTACCGACAACGGAGCGACCACAACCAACGAGATTACCGCCGCAGGATTCAACGTAACTAGAGTAAACGGATACGCTCAGTATCTTAATTTATACGAAGACCCAGTTAATGACCCAGCTACAAACAATAACTACTTCCGCATTTATACCCCTGCAACTCTTGCAGGAAACGTAACCTGGACACTTCCGACAGCGGCTTCCGGTGGGGCTAATTATCTAGTTAATGTTGACGCAGACGGAACAATGGGATATACCGACCCTGCTTCATTTGTAACTCCGACCTCAACCCAGACATTAGACTTCGGCGGTGCTACGCTTGAGATTCCCAACGCCACAGACCCTGATCTAACAGTTACAGGTCAAGTTTCAATGGACACAGACGGAGCGAATGAATCAGGCGATGTTTCAATCCGAGGATTTGACGGAACAAACCAATTCTTGGTTGACCGAAAGTTAAAGACAATCCAAGCCACAATTATGAAGCCTCAGGATTTAGCAGACACAGAAAGAGACCTTTGCCCTATCTGGCACAACAACACAGGAATGGTGTTCACGATAACCGAGATTAACGCTTGGAGTGATACTGACAATACTACGGTTGGAGTAGAAGTAGTAACTGCTTCTGATTGGAGTGCTCCGGCATCCGTGGACGCATTAGAGATAGCCACAGACGGAACGAGCGTGTTTACCTGCACTGAGACGACAATTACGGACGCAACCATAGCCCACGATGAGATTATTACTTTGGATTTTGACGATACTGACGACCCAGGAGTGGTAAAGGTAACGATAACTGGGTGGTTTTCATCAGATATAGATTAGGAGACCAATGAAGAAGATACTCTTTACATTATTGTTCTTGATGGTGTGCGTTCCGTGCTTTGCAGACCATTGGGTTTACGTCAGGACTTACGACAGAACCGAGGTAGAGTTATTGGGGTGTGGACGGAGCAAGTCTGGTGATGTTGTAGATATTCGTGAGGTAAAACCAGGCAACGAACCGTCCGAAACAGCTAAGTCAGAATGGGCGATATTCCAAGTATCTGGATTAACGGAAGAAGATATTTCAGAACTTAAAGAGGGATGGGAAGGGAATGCCTACCGCAAAAAGAAATTAAACATCCAAGGACTGAAAAAAGGTCTTAACGGAAACAAGTCAAGAAAAGAGATTAAAGACAATCTCCGAGATAAAACAAATTTAGACCTAATTTCTTATGCCGTTGAAAGTGTAAAGTATGCCTCAGTTGTTCGACCGATAAAAGGCATTGACAATTATCTTGTTCCGTTTGCGTTCGCTGAAACAGTTAGCACGGTCAATAAGGTTGGTGAAGATTACGATACGTTGACTTTGTGGGAAGATGCCAAAGACGGAGCATTAACCACAGAGACAAGACAAGAAACATCACATCTATATAATGACCAAGGAGATTTAACCGATTCTGTTTTAGTTGACGGTTCAACCACAAATGCAACGTATTACATGAAAATAACTGTGCCTGCTGGTGAAAGACACAACGGGACGGATAATGGTGGTGCGACGATAACTAGTCAGCTTAGCAGTGCCAATGGTTCTATCCTCAGACTTTCTGATTTATTTTCGGTAGCTGAATGGTTAATAGTAATACTAACCACAAATAGTGGTTCTGCCAGTGATGATTGCAATGGCATCCAAATAAGAAGTGATGATTGTATCGCTAGGCATAATATCGTATATACTACAGGATCACATAATGCTGGAACTAATGAGCTTCGGGGGATATATTTTTATAATGATGTTGGGACTTGGAATGGTGATATTTACAGAAATATAGTTTATGGGTTTAACCACTCAACTAATGATTTTTTAGGGATTGAGTGCCAAACTGCGGCATTTAGAACATCTACATTTAACGTCCATAATAATACTATTTATAATTGTGATTTAGGGTTTGTTTTTACCGATGGCAACACAACAACGATAAATTGTCGAAATAATGTTTCTATTGCTTGTGATACGGATTATACAGTTGCTGGCGATACTATAACATTCACATATAACTGTTCTGATGATGCAACCGCCCCAGCCAACGAAACAGGAGGTGGAAGCACCTGTATTTCTACAGGCACAGTAAATGACTTTGTTTCTACTACTGACATGCACCTTGTTTCTGCCGCCGTTCAAATTAACGTTGGGGCTACAATTGGGACTTCACCGTCTGGGGTTGATTATGACATTGATAACGTCCAAGTCTCTGGAACTTGGGACATGGGGGCAGACGAATATGTTGCTACTTCAACGGCATTATCGCAGGTAATCATGGTGGTAACTGAATGAAAAAACTACTTACACTACTATTCTTGCTTATCTCAGTAAACTGCTACGGTGCTACTTGGTATGTTGACGGAAGTGTTTCGATTAGCGGAGACGGAACTACCGAAGCAACGGCGAAGAAAACTATCCATGAGGGTGTTGGGTTAATGGCGAGTGGGGATACTCTGATAATTGCTGATGGAACTTATACGGGTTCAGAAAATTCCCTCAATCGGGTTTATACCAACATACCAAATGGGACTATAAATAGTTACACTACAATCAAGGCAAAGAATGACTTCGGGGTTCAAATTGTTTATGGAACTGCGGTTGATATTTATGACGGACAATATATTACGATTGAAGGTATAAAATTTGACGCAAATCTAAGTGGTCTTGTTTTGCAGATAAATTCGAGCGACCACATAAAATTAAAAAAATGTTCATTCACGGGTGCGAAGGTTAGCACGTGGAACATAACCGCAGTATCGTTAGCGTATAGTCAATATATTCTAGTGGAAGATTGCTGGGCATGGGGAACAGGCAGATATAAATTTGCGTGTCAAACTTGCAGTTATGTTGTTTTTAGACGATGTATTGCAAGGCACGACTATCATCCATCTAGCCAATGTGCTACATTCGTCCGATATGACTCAAATAATATCCACTTCCAAAATTGTATCGCCATAGATAAGTCAACTGGCCCGACAGGTGGTTGGTATGGTGGATTCTGGAATGAGAGAAACGCAATAACAGACACCACTGGTTCAGATAAGGGGTGTATAGTTTTAAATTCTGGGCAAGGATTCAATGATTATAAGGTTTGGGGAACGCGAATATATGAAAACTGTATCGCTTGGGGAGTTGATTCCTCCAAGGGGTTTCATTTAGGATTCTATAACGATAATATCGGGACAACCAGCATAGACCATTGCACATCAGGAGGGATTACAGGCAATGGAAGTTATGGAACTGGGGATGCGTATTACTGGGAACTCGACCCAGGCACTATCAATATAACAAATTCGATAGCTGTATCTTGCGGCAGGTCTGCTTTTGAGAAAGACTTTGCTCCTTCATGGACTGGATTGGATTATAACGCTATCTACGGAATGTCTGTCAGTAATTACGATAACGCTACCGCTGGGGCGAATGATATTACCAATGTTGATATTCTATCTGCTTCCTTGTTGTATCTCCCAAGAATTGAAAACAGTTCGTCTTTGGACGGAGCGGCTTCGGATAGCGGAGATATTGGAGCGACGATTTTAAAACAACATGGAACGTCTGGAACACTCTACGGAGAAGAAGGCTGGGATACACTTACAGATATCGATTTATGGCCTTGGCCTAACGAGAACGAAATCCGTGATGATATGGCGGCGTGGAATGAAGATATTACGCAGGACACATATTCTTCTGTAGATGTTGTCGGAGCAAGAGGATTCTGTGCCAGCACCGCAAATCCCAGAACTCCCACGGGAGAGATAACTCTTACTTCTTACATCTGGGAATATCTCGGCAACACAGGGATGACGGCTTCGCTATATGGAGAAGATACTACCGCTCCATCAGACATCTCCACGCTCTCAGCGGCAACAGGAACGAATGTCGGTGAAGTAGCACTCTCGTGGACTGCCCCAGGTGATGACGCGGGAACTGGAACGGTCTCAAGCTATGACATCAGATACTCGACCTCAGAGATAACCGCAGGAAACTTTGCGTCTGCTACTGCGGCTTCGACATCAAGCTACACAATTGTAACCGCAGGGGGAACTCAGAACGTTACCGTGATCGGATTGACAGGTGGAACGACTTATTATTTTGCGGTCAAGGCAAGCGACGAGATTCCGAACACTTCCGCCATATCTAATGTTGATTCAGCGGCGGCGAAGGATTACGAAGTAACTCCGACCGAAAGTTACGCATCTTCTACTGCTCTTATCCAGGCATCTCAGGTTACTTGCGATTTGACCATAACTAACTCACCTAACAGGCGTGTTGTTATTTTCACTGCGGCAGAAGAATCTGGAACTGACCATCCCATTTTAAGCGTTACCTACGGTTCGATTAGTGCGACAAAGATAACATCTGTAACTGCGACCACGACCTCTAAGATGCACGTTGAGGCTTGGGAGATTAAAGAAGCAGACCTGCCGTCTTCTGGAACGTTCACGGTAACGGCTACGGCAACAGGAAACTGCAACGGACTAGCCGTGGTTGCTATGTGCTGGTATAACATCGCTCAAGGTGATGTTATCTATGAAACTGTAACAAAGCTAACTGAAGAGCCGACAATCAGCGATATCATAACTACCGCCGTAGACGGAAGCCGAGTGGTTTGTTTTCTTGGTGATGGAGATTACAGCGACCCGGTAGAGGCTAATGACCTTATTCGCAGAGTCCACGTTGCAGGCATTGACGCTACAATGGCGGCAACCCTATCAGATAAGACGGTTACAACCGCAGGAGAAACCACGGTAGGATTTAGCAATCTCACGATAAGACGATGTGCGATGATTACTCTGGCGTATGCCCCTTACTCCTACGCCCCGGACAGCAATCCACCGGACGCAATATACAATCTATCCGCAGAAGAAGGACCGCTTGGCTCTTCAAGACGGATTAGTTTTACCGAAAAGGGCGATGACGGCAATTCCGGCACTTGCTCTGGGTTTTACATCAGATACGACACCGGAGATTCTCAAGCATTTGATTGGGATACGGCTACGGTGGTCGATCACGGTCTTACTCCACAGGGTGTGGGAAACGGAGTAACTTATCTTCTCTCAGGACTTGCCAACGGAACTCAATATACTATCGGGGTGAAGTCCTATGACGATATACCTAATTTATCAGCAATATCTAATTTGGTAACGTTCACAACTCGCTCTGCGGACACGAACGTATTCTGCGGAGGGACAGGGGAGATACATTGATGGGCGAAAAATGCGAAGAACACAGCAAGGTATGCGGAGATCTCGGGGGAATCAACGCTAATATCACGAATTTGACAGCGGCAGTGTTGGCACTCACGGCACAGATAAACACGCTTTCTCAGCCGATATACGCAAGGATTAACTTTGTCGAGGAGAAAGTAGATAAGCACGAAAGCGAATCTGCAAAGTATCGGGAGAAGATAATTGTTACCGAGAAGGTATTGCAAACTTTTATGCAACATCAGGACGATAAAGAGAAGTCTGCGATGTGGAGAATCGGGATTACGGTTACAGTTATCAATATGGTTGTAATGGTTTTAATGAAGGTATTTATTGGATGATGTTTCATCTGGACGCATATAAAGGAGAGTTTACCGAGATGCCGAGAAAACAATGCCCGAAGTGTGGTAGGAATTTAAGACTGGCTCTACCAGGAAAGACACGTTCTTACATCTGCGTTGATTGCAGAGAAGAATTTTACAATATAGATAACTGTTTAAAAACAAAGGAGGAGTGTTGTGGAAAGTAAAAAATGGTATGCGTCTAAAGCGGTATGGGCAGGTATTATTACGGTAGTTCTGGCTACTTTAACGGCAGTTGACCAAGCTTTCGGAACTCAGATTATGACATCTCCGATTGTGAGCGTTGTTCTTGCTATGCTCGGAGCATTGGGAGTGTATGGTCGAGTAACTGCCAACAGCAAAATTGAATAATATGCAGGTGAACAAATGGATTGGAATATCTGTTGCTATATTCGTGCTTTTGTCCGCAGGTTCTTATATCTTGAGAAAAGCCACGGAGAAGACGGACAAGATAGACAACCGAGTTCAGTCGATTGTTGTTCACGACGGAGGGAAAGTATTGATTGGGAAAGAAGAAAAGAAATCAGACGAAAGATTATGGTCAATCGGTATTTACGGCGGAAAGCTGGGAAATGACAATCAGTTCGGACTAACTCTTGAGAGGAGATTTTAAATGGATTTTATAGTATTGGCAATCTTAAATGTGATTTTCTACATAAGAACCATAGGCTATGGATGTATCATTGACGATTTGGCGGCACAGGAAAGACTACCTGAAGTCAAGACACAAGACTTCTGGGTCAATCTGTGGAGGCAGTTCAAGCAGGACTATATGGAAAGCCCTGCATTGGGTCATTTGTTCAGCTTTACCTTGCACACGATTAACACAATGCTGATATATGTTCTGTTCGGCAGGACTCCTGTTGCTATGCTCACGGCGGCGTTGTTCTGTATCAACCCTGTGAATAACATGGCGGCGGTCTGGATGTCAGGCAGACCCTATTCATTGGCGACGATGTTTATTCTTATAGGATTCTGCTTTCCGATACTGTTCCCGATAGTGTATCCGATAGCGTTTCTGTGGTCGATTAACTCCACGTTCAGCCCTCTCATGTTCGTGGTTCTAGGGATGCCGTGGATGGCGGTAATGCTACCGATAATGGGTATAGTAGGAAGCAAGACACACATAAATACTTTAAAACTTAGGCACGAAGTATTACCTGAGTATCTAAAGAAGTTCGAGATTAGAAATTTAATTCTTGTGTTTAAGACTGTAGGATATTATACACTTTTATGTATATTCCCGATTCGATTGGGTATGTGCCATAGTTACCTGCACTCGTTCGGGTTCTCTAGAGAAGAAACCGAGAAGTGGTATAAATTAGATTGGTTCTTTGCGGCAGGGATAGCTTTGATAGCTTTTGGGATAATGGGTTCGATATACTTCGGAATGTTGTTTATGTTCGGGTTTATCTGGTATCTGGCTCACATTCTACAATGGTGCAACTGGAAGCTGATTACTCACCCGATCACCGAGAGATATCTTTACCTTGCCAACGTAGGGTTGATGTTCTTTCTGGCAAAACTGATAATTGGCACAGGGTTTGAGTATGCGTTTCTAACGCTTTACGCAATTTTAAACTGGAAGTATATACCTGTGTATAAGAACTGCCTAGTGTATTGGAAGTCCAATGTTGAGAACTTCCCAGACGTTGCTATGGGGTATAACCAATACGGACTAGAGCTTAAGGCGAGAAAGTATCTTGGGACGGCGTTTGATGTTTATATCGCAGGTCTAAAGGTAAGACCAAACGATTTCAGGTTATCTTTTAATTCAAGTTTCCTGCTGATTGAACAGGGCAGGTTTGATATTATTGGCAAATTTTTATTGAACGCAGAAAAGAATCTTCCAGAGGGTTCTAACGGAGAGATGTTTAGACCTACGCTAAATAAGATGAAAGAAGAATGCGCAAAGCACGGACTTATATTTGAAGATGGTGTTCCTGTTGTTGACCAAAAAGAACCTGTAAAAGAGGAAGTATCAAAAGCAGAAGAAAAAGGAGCTGAAAATGGCACTGACATACCTGGACTTACAAAATGAGGTAAAGAGGAGAGCCACCAGAGAACAGGGTGGAACTCAGTTCGATACCGCTATCAAGAACATTATAAATACTTCTTTGTTTAGAGTGTGCCGTGAAGCTCTATGGAGACCACTTCGCAGGAACGCTACAATCACGACTAAGACAAGCTACACCACAGGAACAGGGTATGTATCGGCTACCAGCTCAAGCACGACTGTGAACGTCCTAGGGGCGACTTTTATCACAGACGGAGTGGAGATAGGTCGTAGGGTGAAACTGTCAGGCGATTCTGATTACTTCTATGTCAAGCAGATAACCGGAGAGACATCACTTGTCTTGGATATGCAGTATTCAGGCACTACCACGACTTCGGGAACTTACGAGATACTACCTCAGGCTGAGTATAATCTGCCTGTCCAATGCGGTCACAGAGCGTTTCTATGGCACGAGGACTACGGATATCCTTACTTAATGGGATATGTCGTTGACCAAGACTTTTACAGGACAGGGCTTCACCTTACTGAGAAGAACGTGCCGACTAACTATCGGATGTGGGGAGAGAACATGGCGATTAAGAGCGTCCTTACTCCTACGTCAATAGCGGTGTTCTCGACTTCTTCAAACGATACGAACTTAGACGTTACTATTTTCGGAACTTCTGGCGGTTATCCTGCCTGCGAGACGATCAAAACTTCCTCTGTCAGCGGTGCGACAGTAACCACAGGGATTACGTCTTTTTCGGAGATTGAAAGAGTGGTCAAGAGCAACAGCTCTCAGGGCAGAATCAGCGTTACCGCATCAGGGAACACCTCGATTGTTTACGCTGTGATACCGCACGGAGATACCACCGCAGGCATACAGTATAAAAAGGTGCAGATTTATCCGCTACCGACAAGAGCGTTTGAGATACACGTCCAGTATTACAAAGACCCCTATCGACTGGTCAATGACGGAGATGTCCACGAACTAGGTCAGGAGTTTGACGAGGCGATTATCCTCTTGAGCGTGGCTAAGATAAAGGCAGAAAGCTCTCAGACCGAGGCTTCTAATTTCTACTCTCTGTATCAGGACGAGATTAAGTCGCTACGCAGGACTAATGTGGACAAGATAGATTCTTTCTTTAAGATGAGAAAACCTTATGGTCAGAACGACCACGTTACCGGAAACTTACTTTACAAACAGGCTGGTTCATACTACGGCCCAGCATCGAGGTATTAAATGGCAGGCTCTATTTTTACTACACCATCTATTCCGTTTGCGGATGTAAAGTTTAACGGCGGTCTGAACACCACGAAAAGCCCCTTAAACTTACAGGATAACGAAAGCCCAGACCTTAGGAATATAGACTTCGACAAGTCGGGCTCTATCTTAAAGAGGAACGGGTATGTCTGCTTAAACACCGATTCAAGCGTAAGCATTGGCGGAGACGGACTGTTCTGGTATGAAAAGCTGAACACAAGCTCTCCTGCGCATACAAGGCTTGCTTTGAGGGTTTACAACGGAAAGCTACAAAAGATGGACGACTTGGACGGAACTTGGGACGACATCACAGGTGCGGCGACAATAACGAGTTCTAACCATTGCGACTTTGAGAACTTCGACACTCAGGTGTTCATAGCAAACGGAGTGAATAAGCCTTTTATAACCACAGGTGCGGCGGCGACCACAGCTTCCACTCCGGCAGGAACTTCGATCGTCAGCTTTGTCAAGGGGTTCAATAACTATTTATTTTATGCCAATGTTACCGTGAGCGGAGTGTGGTATCCGACAAGACTTTACTGGTCTGCGTTAAGGGATGCTACGACTTGGGATTCGGCAGACTGGGTAGAGGTTGGCAAGAACGATGGTCAGCCGATAACAGGGATTAAAGTCTTAGGAAATGCTCTGGTCGTTTTTAAGACGGATTCTATTTACAATATTTACTTTACAGGCGATTCAGAGATACCGTTCACGGTCCAGAAGTCTGTGTCTCCTGTCGGGTGTCGTATATTCTCAAGCGTGCAGGAAGTTCAGAACGGATTAGCGTTCTTCTCGAACGACGGATTCTACTATTATGACGGAGTAACCAGCACCAAGATTAGCGACAAGATTTCGGCTACGATACAGGGATACAACTCGACCAATTTTACCAAGGTTAGGTCTTTGATACAGAAGAACAAGAACCGAGTGTGGTGGGCGTTCACTTCGGGGGGGCAGACTAACAACGACCGAGTTCTGGTCTGGGATTACTTTAACAATGCTTGGAGCGAGTATGTAGGTATGTCTGCGTCTGCAATGGCTACCTTTGTGGTCAATGGAGTTGACGAAAGACCATACTTCCAAGACTACACAGGCAGGGTTTATAGGGGAGATTTCGGCACGAACGACTATCCTCTCAACACGGCAACTGCGATAGACGGATACTACTGGACAAACTGGAGACCTTACAGCGACCTGACTACTCAAAAGGGAACTCCGAACGTTTATCTTTACTACCCTGCAAGCGATAGCACTCTTAGTTTCTCTCACTCGTTTGACTTTGAAGAGGGTAAGCAGTTCACCCAGTCGTTTAATATGTCTGCTGGCGGTGCAGAGTGGGACAGCGCAGTCTGGGACAGCTCTACTTGGGCAGGAAGCGGTGGAAAGATTAAAAGATTAGACCTTACAGGCAGAGGTAGGGCTGTTAGATATAATTTCAGCAATTCAGTTCTTGGAGAGACTTTTAGAATAGACGGATTCGGTCAGTATCCACACGCAGAAACTAATGTATAAGCGGAGCTAACGCAATAGGAGGACAAAATGGCACTTGTAACAAAGACATACACTTTCGCATCAGGGGAAACCGTCAAGTCGGCAGAGGTTAATTTAAACTTCGATACTCTTTACAACGACCACAACGGAAACATTACAAACGCTAATATTGCGGCAGGTGCGGCGATCGTCGGCAGTAAGTTGGATTTGTCAAGCCCTGGGAATATCGGTGCTTCAACTCCAGGCGTTGCAAGTTTTACATCTGCAAACGCAACGTCAATATATTCTTCAGGCGATATTTATACAGTTCCATTGACTAATTATAGTAGCTTGACTACGGCCAATGGATGGGCTTCATTTTCAGGTAAGGAAGTTTATTATAGAAAAGTCGGTAAAATTGTTTATGTATCATTTTATATCGGTGGAGCTAGCAATAGCACGGCTTCAACATTTACAGTTCCATTTACAGCGGCAGATATACCTGCATATTGGGGAGGACCAATGGTAGGATGCACCGACAATGGAACTGAGGTTTCTACAGCGGCAAGAGCTGTTGTTGGATTCAATTCAAATCTAGTAACTTTATTTAAAGATATGGGGTTAGGGCCATGGACTAACTCTGGGACTAAGGTCGTATATGGTTCGTTATGGTATGAATCTGCTTAGTATAGTAATATCAGCAATTCTCTATCGGCTCGGTGGATGGAAACCATTCAACTGGTGTAAGCACAATAAACTTATCCGTAGGATAGGAATACCGATTTTAATATTGTTTGTATTAGCACCATTAAATCGTAATGATATTATTACAGCAGTATTAGCATTTGTAGCCTTGACTTTGCCTTTAGGAGATGATGAAACTCTGACGCAGAACATTATTTCAGGGCTAGGACTAAGTTTGTATGGGTTTATGCTTGAAATATCATGGCTGAACATATTGCCATTTATAGTTTATTTCTTCTCTTTATTGGCGAGTAAGAAAGGTTTAGATTGGTGGATTTGCGAACTATTTATCGGCATGGCTTTTATTGCACCAGTTTTAAAGTTCTAAATGAAAGACATAATTAAAATTCTAGGAGATGTGTATTATTCCGGTGAGTGGTGGTCTGAGAACAAACTCTCAAGAGAGGACTTAGACAAATACCACGAGAAACTCTTAAACGACGGAAATATAATATATCTTAGTTTCGGGAATGAGTTTGTTGGATACATTGAATTTTGGCGAATTAACTACAAGCAGTTAGGGCAGATAGTATGTGATAAGTCCTGGTCTGCGTATTGTGAGGACATCACATCTGGTAATATCTGCTATGTGAACAATATCTGGATTTGCGAGAAATACCGCAGAGATAAAGAAATCGATAAGTCAATGAAGGATATGTTCTTTAAGGCAAACAGTAATTGTGAGTATTTCATTTGGGAGAGGATGAAAAAGAAAAGCCAGACGTTCAAGGTATTTAACAGAAAAGAATTTATCTTAAAAATGGAGGAGTGATATGGGTGGTTCAAAGACTGTAGTTCAGAGTTCTTCACAGCAACAGGCAACGCCAACGCCTGAGGAGACAAGGTTAAACCAACTCGAAATCGAAAGGGTTGAAGCTACCCAGCCAGGGCAGATTGAAACCCAGAAATCTGGATTGAACCTTATCAATCGGCTCTTGGCAGGAGAGACCAATCTTCCAGGGTTCTTCGGGCAGGTCGGAGAAGGAATCGGAGAAGACATTACAAGCCAGATAGTCAGGCAGTCTTTAAAAGACATCGCCCCTCAGTTCCAAGCACAGGGAATACTCGATAGCGGAACTGCGGCTTCGATTGCAGGCAGGACTGCGGCAGACATCAGGACAGGGGTTGCAGAGTATAACCTAGGCAACAAGGTCAACCTGTTGAATATGGCTCTTGGCGGTCAGGCACAAGTCCAACAGCCTCTATTGGCACAATCTGCTAACCTTGGAAGTAGATTGGCAGGGTTAAGGAGTATCTCGGCAAGCGGAACACAGACTACAAGTGGTGGGATGAATCCATTCCTTAGTGCAGGATTGACAGCGGCAGGAACTGCCTTTGGAAGTCCTTTGGGCGGTGCTTTAGCAGGTAGTTTGTTCGGTGGAAGCTATGGAAATAAGGGCATGGGAACAGGCGTGGGAGGACGATAATGGCAAATGACATTTTAAAGCAACTTATAGACCTAGCGAATATCGGATTAGGAAACATACCTCAGAATATGTCAGGCGGTCAACAGGCAAGCGCTACGACATCAGGGCAGACTCAATCAACAGCGACTAAACAGCCAAAGCCTAAACCGGAAGACCAGTATGCTATGCTTGGACTTGACCCGATAATAATGAAAGCCGTTGACCAGAACGTCAAGAAACTGGTCAAGGAGCAGACTTCTCAGGCGGCACAGGCAGGAATGACACCTACTCAGATAAGAGAAAAGGGTATGGAGATAGCAAGGTCTGGCTCTGCGTTAAACTCTCAGACCTTACAGCAGGCAGGGATACCACAGGCACAGCCTCAAGGCATTGGTCAGCCAATGGCTCAGCAACAGACTTTCCAGCCTGCACTCCTTGGAAGATTGCTAGGATTGACCGACCCATCACTGAAAGAACAGGCTGGCAGAATAGCCTTACAGGAACAGAAACTGTCTGGGCAAGAACCGCTACAGGCAGGAGAGAGAGAAAAAATCGAAATACAGGGAATGGCTGACCTGCAGAAGTCAATGCTTACAGAATTGTTAAAGTCAGAAAAAGAAGGAACTTTGAAACCGAACGAAATATTCTCGCAGTTTGAAAAGGCTTCTCAATCTTTTGTCGAGATGAGAGACGGATGGGCAAGAATAGAATCTGCGTTCCCGAATCAAGACTTTAAAAACGTAAACCCAGCTTCTGATTTAGACCTTTTGTTCGGAACTGCAAAAACCCTTGACCCAAGTGGTAGGGTTACAGATAGCGATATTGCAATCCAGCAAGCGGCTACAGGTGCTTACGGAGATCAGATTAAGAAAGCGGCAATGAGGTTGCAACGCAAAGGATACCTACTGCCGGAAGAAAGAAAAATATTATACTCTGCGGCACAGAAGAGATTCCAAGCTACCGAGAAACAACAGGCTAAAACCACAGAGGAGTTTTCTCGCCTTGCTATCAGGAATCGACTTGACCCGAAAAACGTAATTAGGGATGTCGGATTTAATCAGGAATCACAGCAGTCCTCAGGTGGAGTAACTTCGAGCGGAAACAAATTCAGGAGGGTTCAATAATGCCTTTCAAATACGAAATCAATGGTCAGATGGTTGAGTTTGACAAAGAGCCAAGCGAGGCAGATATAGACGAAGCCGCAAGTCAATTCACCCAACAGGAATCTCAAGAAAAGCCGATATTTACTACGGCAAAGTTTGAGCCTGTAGAAACTGCAGGAGTATCTCCGCTTAATGCAGGGCAGGAACTTCTGCTTGGATTTGCCGCAAATGACAAGTTAAGGCTTGAATATTTGCAGAAAGAACTTGCTGGGAAGAATGTAGCACTCGACCAAGAAAAAGGACTTACTGTTGATGGAGTAAGAGTAAACCCTCAGGGATTGGATATGGGAGATGTTACCAGAAACGCAGGATATTCTTTTAATCTTGCAGGTCAATTCCTTGGGAATATCTTCGGTGGTGCGGCAGGTGTCCCTGGCGGCCCGGCTGGTGTAGTTGCAGGTTCTGTTGTCGGTGGGATAACAGGCTCTGGTCTTGGTAATGGGCTTAGGCTTGCCATAGGAGATTTACTTGGATTAGACCCTGACGGAAAAGACGTTACAGAGTCAATGATTGAAGATGCTCAGCAGGCGGCATTTGGAGAGGTTCTTGGTCTCGGAATGACTGGTGCAGGCAGGGCAGTAAAGCCAGCTCTTTCAGCGATTGGAAAGACTAAGTTTATAAAAGGCATTTCAAACATCTGGGGTAATGTCGCCAAGAAAACAGGTGATATGTTCCCTCAGTTAGCTCAATTTGTCGGTGGAATAGAACCTGACGCAACAAAAGTAGCAATGAAATATGGTGCTAAAAACGTCTTAAACGAAACTTACTTCGACCCTGAAGCATCAATCAAGGTTGTCAACAATGTCCTGTTCGGTAATAAGAATATGGGAATTGTTGATACCTTTATCCAGGGTGCTGGGATGAAGAAGGGAACTATCGAGCTTGCAAAGTCTATAAAGGAAGTCGGAAGTCAGTATTTTGATGATTTCATCAGAGAGTTCGGGGGAATGAGCGATAACGCTATCGAAACAATAAAAAGATCGACATTTAAGGATGTTATAAATCCTGCTAACCACGCAGATTCAAGACCATACGATATCGCCAAAACTATTGTTAAGGGAGCAAAGCACAAGGAAAAACTTTTGGGTGAGGAAATAGGCAAGCAGGAAATGTCTGCGTTAAAAGATATTGGAAATCAGAATTTCATTCTCTCTGACATTACTCCAAAGGTTGACAAGATACTAAAGGGAACTGCTTTGTTGAAATCAATCAAAGTAAAAGGCTATGACGCAAATCTTCCTACCGAGATAAAAGGCATTGACGAGCTTGTTAAGCTAAGAGAGATATTCGGAAGCACAAAGAACATAATTGACGATACTGGTAAAAAGATAAAGGTCTGGAACTTTTACGATAAGGTCAAGAACAAAGACGCATTTATTATGAAGCAACGAGTAAATGCTCTTGCTGATTCTGTATTCCAGAACGATAGAATACCCTCAAGCGTTAAGATTGCTTTCAAGGATATTGCTGATACTTTTAGGGATAAGTATGCAAATAAAATGGGTCTGTCTGCAAAAAATAGCCAATACTCCATGTTTAAAAATATCGTAGACGAAACAAACATTGATGGGAACGGAGCTTTGCGTCAATGGGAGAACTTTATTAAGGGATATGGAAAAAGAGGAACGACTGACAAGACAATCGCTGACAATCTACTATCTGAACTTCCTGGCGGCAATAGCTTAAAAAGAGCGATTAACCTATACAATACTGGAAAAGAACTTTCTGATTTCGATATTCTTGGTCTTGCCCAGAATTTAGAGAAGCGACTTACCAATAAAACCATTCTAAGCCAAAACAAAACTGATCTAATGGAAAAAGTCCTGATCGGGCTAGACAATCACTTTAAGTCAACACCGAAACTAAGCAACAGGGCATTCATCGAAGAAGCAGAAAAGGCTCTTGCGGCAAAGGCTTTTATGGGAGGGTCTCCTAACATACTTCGTGTTCAAACGGTAGCCGCAATTATGGGGTTTAGTGGTTTGGTTGGTTTCATGAAAGCTGGACCAATTGGTGCAATGACTGGCTTGGGACTATCTTTGACGGCAACAAGTCCTAGGTCTATCGCAAAGGCTTTGGTTACTTTGGACAAGAAACTACCTCAAAAAGCGGTGAGTAAGTTTATATCAGGAGCTAAAAGACCAGGGCAGAAACTAATGAACTCGGTTGAGAAAAAGTTCGGCAAATACGCCAAGAAAGAAGATATCCTCAGGGCGTTGTTATCGGTTGCTTCTACGGCACAGGTAAGAAAAGGTCAATAGCCCCTGTATGCCGCCATCAGTAGGGCGATTAGCAGTATGATTATAATCGTTTCTATGCTCATGATAATTGTCCTTTACATAACATCTTCGTAGGATGACATTAAAAAGCGTCCTCTTTGCCCTTTAAGGCCGAATCTTTTGGTTTTAAGGTTTTCTATCCTCTTACGGAGTTTTAGGGTTAGAACTTTTCCGTATTTTACTTTACACTCCTTATTTGTTAATTCCTTATCCGCTTTGTGAAATTCGTATCCGCTTAATGTGAAGTTCTTGCCACCGATAGTTTTTATACTTATTCTGCATAGAGCATAAACCAACTTGAATTTTTTGCCAACAGGGTTGGTTATGGCTATTTTTATCTCAGGATAACTGCCCACGGGTTTGCCCTTTCAAAAATACTTGGGGGATTAGTTTAAACAGTTTAAGGTCTTCTTTGAATCTACCTTTGATAGTCAGCCAGATTCTAATTCTTCTGAGCATCCATGCAGGATTAAAGTAGAACCTGCGATATGCAGATTTCTTGGCGTTCTCAAGGTCTTTCAATGTCAACCCATCAGGTATATAGAGCGGATAGATACCCCTGAATCCTCTCGCTCCATTGATGTATCCGTCCAGGTCCACATTCGCCATGGAGTATATCTTAGAGCCTGGCATTGGCATAGTTATGTGAACCCCGATAGCGTCTGCACCAACCCTATTCCCGATTCGGATGGTTTCGTTCAGGTCTTGCTTGGTCTCCCGAGGAAATCCTACCATTAGGAACAGATTAGAGATGATCTTGCTTTCTTTGCAGATTTTAACTGCCTTTTTAATGCTTTCTTCTGATAGGTGCTTTCCGACAACCTCATTGCGTATTTTATCGCTTCCACTTTCAACCCCAAAATACAGTTCACGGCAACCTGCTCGTCTAAGAAGTTCTCCAAGCTCTGGAGTAAGCCTATCCGCTCTTGTAGAGGCAATCCATCGGCATCGAAGTCCTCGTCTAATAATTTCTTCGCACAGTTCTTTAGTTCTTGAGTAGCTTGCTGTAAAGCAGTCGTCCACGAATGAATACTGCCCGTTGCATTGTCCATACACAACCTCCATTTCATCTACGATGTTTTTAGCACTCCGATACCTGACTTTCTTTCCTCTCGCCGGGATAGCACAGAATATACAGTCAAACGGACAGCCTCGGCTTGCGAGTATCCCTGCGGCGGGAACTTCAAACTTTAACTGTTCTTTGCGTTTGTAAATCGAGTAGTCTATCAAATGCCTTGCCGGGAACGGCAGGGAATCTAAATCCTCGACCTGTTCTCCAATATTAACTCGGTCTATCTTTTCTCCTTTCTTTACCTTGGACACGATTTTTTCAAGTGTTATCTCGCCCTCACCTATCACGCAGAAGTCAAAGAACGGATATCTGTCTATAAAGGTCGGGTCTGAGGTTATGTGGACACCGCCTAGCCCGATCACAGTTTCAGGAAGATATTCTTTTAAAGACTTAGCCAGAGTAATCGCAGACTGTATGCCAGTAGTCATCGCTGAAATGCCTATAATTCGAGGATTTTGAGTAATAGCAAGACTAATAACTTCCCAGAGGTTTAATCCTTGGGCTGAGATATCCATTACCTTTACCGAGTGTCCTTTGCTTTCAAGGTAAGAAGCAAGATAAAGTATGTTCAGCGGATAGTAGGAAGTCTCATCACCGCCGTGGTCTTTAAACCTCAGCTTGTCGGCTTTGTCTTTATAAAGAATAATTGGTGAGTTAATTAGCAGAACGTCATTTCCCATGAATTAGAATCTCCACCGCTTCCCATAATGCTACCATTGCTATAAATATTATGTATGCAATGCTTATCGGTATCCCGGCAAATAATAATGCCACAACTGCAAATAACATTTTTGACGCTTCGTATAACCTATTCATCATCAACCCCCATAGTTTTATTTGTTTATTATGTAAACAATCCCTCTTAGAAAAATCAACCCCATAACTGCAAGCGCAAATAATGGATTTGACAAGAATCTTTTCCACTTTCCATTTTCAAGGAACACCCAAAAGCATCTCCACCAGAACGATAGAACTTTATCATTGGGGTTCTTAGTTGTGTATTTGCTCATACTCTTTGAGTAGTATGCTTTTTTCTTAAGATATTTTATTAACCCAATATCTGCCTCATTGTGGATCAAACTATTTAATGTTATCCCCTTGCATCCCACTATTCTTCTGTCCCAATCGCTATCTTCTGGGCCGTGCATAGTTTCGTCAAACATAGGACAAATTGATTTCTTGACAAACCTTACCACGTCAACTGCAGTTCCATTATAAAATCCTCTTTCCCAATTTCTAATTTTGTTAAACAGGCTCTTCCCCATTACCTTTTCTGGGATATATAATGAATCGAACCCATTCATTTTGTCAACACATTCACTAATCAATCCTTTTTCTATTGTATGATCGCTGTCTAAAATAAGTAAGTATTCTCCCTTGGCTTTGCTTATTCCGATGTTTCTCTGGGCAGATCGTTCTAACCCTTCATCGACAATTATTATTTCCGTATCTTTGAATGTCGATTCTTTTACAGATAAAACTAAATCAGAAACATCTTCTCCTCTTCTTATCGGCACTATAACGCTTACTACTGGATTGTTTTGTTCATCCATAAAATAGTATCCTTTCTGTTTTATCTTGCCCACAGTAACGCAACGGTTTCATTCCAGACATCTTCTGACCTGTTCTTCCACGCCCATTTCTCGTGAGTGTATTCTAATGCCTCAGCAGACAATAGATTGTAGGTTTCCTTGTTGTTTAGTAAGGCAATTATCGAATCGGCAAAGACGCCATCGTTAAAGCAAGGCACTCTGACAACTCCTTTTTCGTAATACTTCCTTAGCGTATCAAGGTCAAAGCACACCCCCGGCAGTCCGAAAGCCATACACTCTGCCATTGCCATCCCACCGCTATCGTAGGTAGCGGGATGGACCACCACTCGGCATTGTTTAATCAGGTTATCTCTCTCAACGCTATACTTAAATCCTGCAAAGGTTACGCTCTCGTCTGCTAATCTCTTGCACTCCTCAAGCAAAGCACCATCTCCGATCATCAGCATCTTGGCGTCTGGCTTTTTCTCTAGGACTTTTCTCCATATCTTCATCATCTTGAACACTCCTTTTTGATGATGGAATCGCCCTAGATAGACAACATCATACATACACGCCTCCTTTCACAACTACCGTCCTTGGGAACTTGTCTTTATCAGAATCCGACGTTACAAACACCACGTCAGCGAATTTGCGGATTATAGGATAGCTGACCCTCTGGCACAGCCAGTAAGCAATCCCTCGGAATCTGTCATTTTTATAGGGATTGTCCACTGCCCAGGGGGAAGGGCAGAATAAGTAGAAGCCAGCTATCCATTTAATCCTCGGATTGAACAACTTAATCATAAACACAGGTATCATATCCGGCAGAAAGTCCGACACGCTGTATATCAAGTCGCAGTCCAAGTCGTTAAACAAGGCAAACCTAACTCCGTGCCAGAGCTTGTAAAGTGTGTTTTTAAATATAGACCACTTACTAAACTTATCTTTTAGTTCTATCTTCTCGCAAATCGGTATCTTCATTATCCTCGTATCCGGGCAGTATTCTCTTGCGGTTTCGATAGCTTCTTCACTACCGATGACGGTAATGTCCATGAACTCTACCCAATGCTTTGCAAGGGAAGTCCAAATCGTATCTCCACCGCTCAGACCTACACCGATGTTATTTATTGCAAATATGGCTAATCTCAAGCAATTTCTCCTTCATATATTCAAGTTCTGCATAACCAATCCCAGGATATACTCCAATCCAGAACACGTTGTTCATAATCCAATCGCAGTTTTTTAAATCTCCCACAATCCGGCAGGGGATGTTACGATACGCAGGCTGTCTTAAAAGATTCCCCCCGAACAACATCCTTGTAGCGATTCCGTTCTTCTCAAGGTGTTCTACAATCTCTACCCGATGCGTCGAGAATATGGGAAATCCAAACCAGCAAGGCTCTGACTTCGGGTTAGGCTCGATGCCCCCAACAACATCGTAAAGGAATTTGTAGTTTCTCTTTCTTATCTCGCTGAATCCAGGCAACTTTTTAAGCTGTTCTATCCCGATAGCCGCTTGCAGGTCGGTTGACTTTAAGTTATATCCGATATGAGAATAGACATACTTATGGTCGTATCCTCTAGGTAAATCTCCGTGTTTCTGGGTGAACCTGTTCTTGCAGGTATCGTCGTGTCCCGGCAGACACCAGCAATCTCTACCCCAATCCCTGAACGATAGCACGGCTTTGTGGATAGCAAGGTTTCTTGTCAGCACCGCACCACCCTCTCCGCAGGTAATGTGATGAGCAGGGTAGAACGACATTGTAGAAACATGCCCAAAAGAGCCTGTGTATCTGCCTCGATACTTACTACCTAAACTATCGCAATTATCTTCGACCAGATAGATTCCTCTGTCCTCTGCAATGTCAAGCAGTTCGTCAATGTCCACTGGATTTCCAAGAGTATGAGCAAACACTATCGCTTTAGTCCTGTCCGTGATTGCTTTCTTGACTTCCTGAATCGATATGTTCAGGGTTTCCTTGTCAGAGTCTACGAACACCGGTGTTAGTCTATTCTGGATAATTGGGTTGACTGTGGTCGGGAACGCCGCCGCTGTCGTGATAACTTCGTCCCCTTCCTTGAGTGCCTTATCACCTAAGAGTTTAGAGGTGAGTGCAGAGATAGCAAGCAGATTAGCCGATGAGCCTGAGTTGCAGACCGCACAATGGCTTACTCCAATAAACTTGCTCAATTCTTCCTGAAATATCTCTGTCCTCTTACCATGGACCAGCCAGAAATCTTTCGCCGCTTCTATGAGTGCGTTTACTTCCTTTTCGTCGTGGACAATGCCAGCACATTTTATTTTCATCTTTTTATCCTTATGTATCGTGGGGTTGGAGTTACGCACATAACCAGTTCTTTTAATTCATCGGTGTCTTTCGGCTCGTGAACTGCCATTGGTATCGCCGACATAATTTTTAAGTCCTCGTCATCGGGGCAGTTATGAGATACTCCATAGCCTGGATATGCGTCCTTGCCACCAATCCCGACTATTGTTATAGGAAGTTTCTCGTAGGCAACGCAGTTTCTTATCTGCTCGAACGCTCTAAAGCACACAAAGGTAGACATGGAATACACAAATACCCTTTTCTTCGCTACGGCAAGCCCAGAGGCAATTCCTACCATATTCTGCTCTGCGATACCACAATTGATAAATCTATCGGGAAATAGCCCTTGTAGGCGTTCTACGAAGCCCCAGCCGACATCCCCTGTTAAAAACCATAAATTAGAATCTTTTCTCATCTCCCTTGCCACAGTATCGAATAGTGTTTGCCTCATTGTGGACACCTGTAATGGTATTCGTTGCTATCTTCCATATACTTGAATCCTTTCCCCTTGGTAGTGTTGGCGATTATCGCAACAGGTTTCTTGGAGTAAGACACCGCTCTAAATACATAGGTCAGTTCTTCAAGGTCGTGTCCATAGCAAGTTCTTGTATCCCAGCCGAATGAGTTAATCCTTTTGTCTAACGGGTTCAGGCTTAATATATCCTCAGTCTTTCCTAACCCCTGCCAGCCGTTCCTGTCTATGACCACCCTGAGGTTTTTCAGCTTATGGTGAGATGCAAACGCCAATGCTTCCCAGACCTGACCCTCTTGGCACTCTCCGTCTCCCATGACCACGAACACCATTTTATCACGATTGGCAAGCGCAACTCCACAACCGATTGACAACCCCATGCCTAAAGACCCTGAAGAGACGTTCACGCAATGACCCCTGGTTGCCATTCTAGGCTTATCGCTGACGTCCTCAATTCCCCAGATTGCGTATAAGCAGTTAATGGCGTGTCCTTTTGAAAGGATAAGTTCATCTCCCTGACCCATTACTCTGGTGATCGCCATTAGTATCTCGACACAGGACAACGATGAAGCCACGTGTGAAGACTTGGTGTCCTTGTGTAGTTTATAAATCTGTCCTCGGATAGAGCGTGGTTTAAAAGCCAGTTTTCTCATAGTATTTAATCAATTCCCCAATCCCCTTGTCTAAAGGTGTTAGTTCCATCCCTGTTTCGTGTAAAAACTGCCTTGAGTTCGAGCCGTAAACTTCGTCCGATTCGTGGTCGATTGTATAGTCCACCCTGATAATGTCCGCTATCTGGCTCAGCTTGACGTGATTTCCAGAACATACATTATAAGCCGACTGATTCGGAGTGTTCTCCAAGAACCACTTCACCGCTTTGCAGAGGTCGTTTACATACAGATAGTCAAAGCTCAGGTTGTTAAATATTCTTACTTGCTTACCCTGAATCTTACTTATGATACAATGCGAAATGAACCTTCTGGACACGTCTTCATACTTGCCATAGACCCCATAAAGTCTGAGATTGTAGATATGCTTTGTCTTCCAGGTATGCTCGTTCATTATCTCTTTTGCCAGCCCATAGTCTGTGTTTCTGCCCTCTGCACCGCTTCCAAAGTAAACCATATCCACGTTCTGCCTTGCGAGATTGAAATACGACCTGACCATATCTTCAAAGCTGTCCTTGTCGCTACCTGCGGCGTTTATAATAAAGTCAGGTCTTTCAGTCTTGAAGTATTCGTTTACCTTGTCCTTGTCAGTAAGGTTTACCTCGTTTCTGCTAGGATGTAAAATTGTATATATGCCCGAACAGGACAGGTATTGAATCAGGTTCTTGCCGATGAATCCGCTACCGCCGAATATGACTATTTTCATTTCGGAATCCTCCTGTATAGCAAGACGAGTTTTCTCAGTATACTTCTCGGAGTAAGTAGTGTAAGCAACGCCCAGAACCAAAACTTAATCGATAATAGGTTCTTCTTGCGGTGCTTGATAAGAACCCCAATCTCTCTTAGTAACTGTTTATGCGTTCCGTAGTTCTTTATCTGGACCAATCCGACATAGTTTCTCAGTATCAATTCGTCCCTGACCCCCTCGTCGTCAACAACGCTCATCCACAACTCGGTCGGGGACTTGAAGTAAACCTTCGGGTTCATGGAACCGCTATACCCTGTTCTTACGGCGATCGTAGGATAAGGAATATAGACAACTCGGTTTGACTTCTTTATCATTGGGTATGCCACGCTTGCCATTTCGATAAACGGCTCGTTCGAGAACTGATTTAGCATCTTGCTTTTTTTAAGCACTATCCCAGAAATCTGGTCTAATCCCGACACTGAAGATAGCGTGTTGTTTTCATACATTTCCTTTATCCTTATCGGCTTATTAACATCCTTGTCGAACCAATAGTATCTTCTTGAAACTACGCCGACATCGTCTATGGACATTACCGTTGAGATAAGATAGAACAACGACTTCTCAATAATAACGTCATCACCGCACAGAAAGAATATGACATCATTGCTTGCCAGGTTTACGCCTTTCTGCAGATTCCTACCGCACCCAAGATTGACCTGGTTGATGAACACTTTGACCAGAGGATTCTCCATGTAGTTTACAACAAGAACCGTATCGTCCTTTGAATAGTCGTCAACAAGGATAATCTCGCTCGGAAGAACTGTCTGTTGCATTACACTATCAATGGCTTCCTTGATTGTTTTCTCATTGTTGTAGGTCGGTATGACCACGCTTATTTTTTCCATAGTAAGAACTCCCAATTATAATATCCCACGATTGGTAGTTTGATTTTCCTCAGCCAAGCCAACAACTTGTTCTCCTCGTAGATATGCCCCTGCAACCCAAGCCTCGGAAGAATAAAGTCTGTAATCGAGAACCATTGTAAAGTCTTTTGGTCTTTTAAAATGTTGAAGAGTGTGCTTAGTCTTAGCTTGAGCGAGATGTCCGAGTATTCCCTGACGTGGGTAGGGTCGAGCGTTCTTTGTCCTTTGGCGTTGAAGTGATACCCGAAATTAAACTTCTTCTTGAACATGGTCGAAAGATACATCTTACCGCCTGGCTTTAGAACTCGGTAGGCTTCTTTTATCAGCTTTCCGTCGTCATTGACGTGTTCAATAACCTGATTGCAGATTATGGTGTGGAACGAATTGTTCGGGAAATTCTTTAAGTCGGTTGCGTCCTGACAATAGACGTTTACTTTCTTTAGCTCGGAATTGATTCTCTCGCACCGACCTTGGTCTATCTCTACTGCGGTTACCCGGCTGTGGTCTAAAAGATTTCTTGACAGTATCCCATAAAGTATTTCTCCGTCGCCTGCGCCTAAATCAAGTATGTCTGCATTGAAAAGTTTTGTATCGTTTATTAACTCTGGATAACTATTAGTGTAAAATCTGGTAAAACTTCCCCCCATATAAACCTCCTGTCTATAGTCCGTAATCTGTGTCTGAATTAGTTTCTAGGTCTGCGAGCATTAACGAAATCCCCTCAATCTTTTCCTGTAACTGAAAGTCTTTAAACTTCTCAATTTTGCTGTGTCTTTGGCACAACAAAACATACTTGTCATACCCAAACCTATTGATATACCACATTGTAAACTTTTGAGGTCTTGATTCGTGGTTATAGTTACACCCCTTGCATTGAACGTGGCAATTTCCGTCCGGTGCGGTATCCCAGCGTGTCGAATACGACGTCCTTGTCAGCAGATGACCACAGGTCGGGTTTTCCTTTTTTCCGCAGACCACGCAGATATTTCCACCGACTTTGCGGATAAACAAGCTGTGAACTCTGTCCAGCTCTTTTACTAATGCTTTTCTTGATTTCTTCTTAATAACTTTCTTCTTACGCACTTATCACCTCGACTTCAAATGGATAGACCTGAATCTGCGTTAAGTCTTCTCTTCTTACGTTAAGCTGATCTCCATATCCAGCCATATCTTCTTTCCACAAGACAAACAATCTTTCTCCTGTAAGTTTGTGAGTTACAATATCTCCAGGTTTCATTTCAAGCACCTCCACATCTTCGGGTTTTCCCTGATTACGGTTAAGAGCATATTCGCCAACCCCTCGGTCAGTCTTTCGTCCTCTCTCTCGCTCAACCCCTCTCTCTCGCCCAGAAACTGTAGCATAGCGTGAATAACTTCGTGCAGGAATGTTTCGATTGTGTTTGACCTTTTACTAATGTAGATTATCCTCTTCTTTAGGTCGCACAATCCCCAAACCTTCTTTCTTCCCAGCCAGAGTTTCTTTACAACTTTTACCTTGTAAACCCGACATCCTATCTTGACTGTTTTTGGTAGTTCCATTATTCCCACTTTCCCACCATGGTTAGTGTTTCCGCAAATACATAAAAATGTATATTTATGAGCATTACATCTCGAACCAAATCCGCTTCTCGCTTCCGTCCACTCCAGGCCTGATATAGGTCGTAACAGTTCCGAGGTCTGCCGGGGTGTAGAGCTGTTTCTCGACATAGGTTGTTGCATCCTCGACATATCCTTTTAAAAATGAGCCTGTCATTACAGAGTATTTCTTCTTCTGGACTAGGTTGCAGTTCTTGTCTAGTCCCAATCTGACCATTGGCGGTGCGATTATCTTCTTGTGTCCATGCCCCATATACACAATGTCGCAATCGAATATGTTCGAGGCGTCGTCTAGGACGTTTACTTTGCTTCCGTTTCTTCTTCCTCCTCCGTGTCCGTGGTTAGCGTAGATGTCTATGGTCTCTACGCATCTTGAATTTTGTTTTGTAGAATTGGGAGTTCTCCTGATAAAGTTCAGCCTGATGAATCCGTCATAGCCTAGATAGGGAGCGTTGAGTTCTCTGGCAAGTTCTAGACTTACGTCATAGTAAGCGGTAAGTCTTATTTTCTCTTCGTGGTTTCCAGCCAGAACTCCGAGGACTTTACCTTTAAGCGGTGCAAGGTAATCAACTGCGTCTTCAAGCTGTCTCCTGATTAGGTGGGATAAATCTGTTACGTGGTATCTCTTGTCGATACTTCTTGGGTCGAATCGTTTGTCTGCGATCGTGATACTCTCGCAAATATCGCCCATTAAAACTGTATAGGCATTGTCATCCTCGGCTATTCTTTTTACATCTTCAATCAGTCTCTCCCTGTAGAATCCGATGTTTCCGATATGCGAATCCCCGATCGGGATAATCTTGAAAACATCACTCCTTGACGTATGGTCGATAGTCCGTTTGAATATGTTCAACTATTCCCCCTTTCGTTGCTCAAGTTCACCAATTCTTTTATCAAGTTCATCCAGTCTTTGAGACAGGGAATAAATATTGCTTTGAATCGACTTGAATAAATTCGTAATCTCTATAATCTCTCCGTTGATGATAACCTCCACACAATCATACATTAAGCACCCCCCTTGTCGCTTGGTTCACTTGGACTCCTTTCCGTTCTATAACATAGGACAATTGTTCTATGTCCGTTCACGCCCCATAAACTTATCGTTCACGCTGTAACAAAAAACACTATTTATTTGTGACTGGTCTTCCGTATGTTATCGGGTCAAGCTGGTCAAATCCATCCTTGGGATATAGGTGTATTCTCCCTTCGTGCATCTGAATAACGGTGTTCCCCATTACAACAATGTCCTTGGCTGTTTCCACTACCAATAGTTGTTGGGTTTCCTTTGTTGAGGCAAAGGCAACAATTACAACAATTAAAACAACCGCCATGATTGCCAATATTTCCTTGAGCTCCATTCTTCCCTCCTTTTTCAATGTCCACTCTTGCTAAATGTCCACTTTTTACTGGACTAAACTTCCTCGACGGTTACTTTGACTTTGGCGGTTTTGGTAACGGCATCCAGTATCTAACATCGTAATCATCTTCACACTCATAATTGTTTTTATCAGCCAAATCTAAACCAGAACCAGAGTGAACACACCAATACCACCCCTCATTTTCGACATAGCTACGTATCATCGGTAATATGTATAAACTTCCATCATAGCCGCTTTCTAGACAAGCAAGCACCGGAATATCAAACCTTGGCAACCTATCTTTAGTGGCTATCCACGCCCTAATCTCTTTGTGCTTTTTCATTTCTCTCCTTTCGCCATCTCATCGTGGATTGCCTGGGCAATATCTTCGAGCAAATCAGGGTCTAAAACTTTTTTACTATTTCTATCTGTGCAGTATGCTTGCGCCGAAATGCTTCTTATCTCCTCCACGCTCAGCACCCTGCCCTTCAGCTCGGCAATCTGTCGCTCGTGTTCCGCTCGGCTGATGTAGTCCTTGGCGATTAGGGTTCGGAAGTCATCTATCATTAAATTATGAATCTCTATTGCCGCACAGGACATACACGTTAAAACATCAGCTGGACCATCTATAGCATCTTTATGTAGCCCACATTCTTTTTTCTCCGGCATCTTCACCGCAAGCCAACGCTCGGCGAGGGAAAGTAATCTGTTCATTGCTAACATCTGTTCTCGCCCGGCATTTTTCTCCCAAAATTCCAATTCGTCCTTAAAATATTTTACCGCTTCCCGAATTTCTTTTTCGTCCATCACTTCACCCCCTCTACAGGTCTTTAAATAAAATTCTAAATTCATCACTATCCCCTACCGCTACTTTTTTCTTGCAAGATTTGCATACGGGGTCAAAAGTCCCATCACCAAGTATTTCCCACTCCTTGTGTTTACATTTTCTTTCCTCTGCCGTTGACCGGATGACTACTAATCTTCTGCATCTAAAGCAGACATTGGGGTAGAGTTTGGTCAATTTATCCTCACAAGAACAAGTTTTATCATATAAAATCGGAGTTGTATATTCATACGCAGGATGTTTTAAATATCCCATCACTTCACCCCTTTCATTTGCTATGCACGGTTAATTTTTTGAGCTAAAATCTTGTCCTTGGGATAATACAGTAAGTCGATACATTCAAGGTGAATTTGTTCTGCCTGCATAAGCCCATCTTCCTGAGTGCCATTGATTCCAACCAGCACAACCTCGCCTAATTTGCTTTCTTTGCAAATCGGGCATTTCCACCCACCTGATAAATTTGGATTTTTAAATATCTTCATCTTCGTCCTAATAATTTTTTTTTAAACAGTTTCCCACATAATGCACTCTTGCCTTCACCAACATAGTCATTCAATCCTTGCCAAACTTCAAACCACATACAAAATAGTTTGTCATATATCGGTCTGGACTCCCCTCGCAATAAAGAACGGTCCATAGAACAAAAAACATACTGGATAAAATACTCTTCCGCTTTTTCTGATTCGTTCATTCCCCCACCTCCTCCACTTTGACGTGTTTGCACCCCCTGCACAGTGATACTTTACCGAGCAGTGAGTTAAATTTTCTCATTTTAGACTCGCACTTCTTCCGCTTGCAGGTTAGGATTAGTTTCATTGGGATTCATACCTGCTTAAATCACACCTGTTCCAACCAGGACAATTGTCCAGACTGCAAACCAATCTACTCCCCCTATGATTTCTTTTTTTTTCTACATACACTCCGTGATATTTCCGAAGATGTCCGCAGGAACATTTATTGCTATGATTTAATTTCTTCACACAATCACCTTCCCATCTCTAATTCTGCCCCTCTCCGTCAATAACTTAATTGCCTTTTCTTCTTCAATCTGCTCAGGCGTTTTCTCGGATTGGGTGCGGAGAGGGTTTTTCTGTTTTAAGATTGCCATAAAAATAGCGGTATAGTCCATATCACACTTCACATCAAGCAAAAACCAATCGTGGTGTCTCCCCACGACTTTTTGTTCTGGACTGCCTGCTGAGTAAATAGTATCCCCATAATGCACCTCTTTCCCATTCTTATCTACACCCAGCGGTTTGTGGTAATCGACGCAGACCCAACATTGCATAACTTCATGGTTAACGGTGTCTTCATCTTCAGTTAAAATTGCCCTTTCAATTGTTTTTTCCCAATTTCCTCGAATAAATTTATTTCTTCCTTTTGCTCGGATATGACAGCATGTCCCATCCGTGTCCCTGCACACCATCCCAACCTCAATCCCGACTTCCTGACCTGATAGGTTTTTCATTTAATCCACCGTCTTTCTGGCTTCTTCGCTTTCATAGTCCCATTCCCTCTCGATAATCTTTTCTATCGGGCGGGCTTCTATGGTCTTTAATCCGTGTTCCTCGTGGTCTACCTGCACCGCATTTTCTGCCAGTAAATACATCACGCCGTCTTTCTCGTAAACCTTTAGCCCTGTCGTGTCCTCGATGACATGAGTATGCACTCCCTCGCCACGCTCAAGAATAAACCCTCTTTTCGGAAGTTTAACTTGCTTTGCCCCCTCCGGTATTTCATTAACTGCGATTAAAATAACATCACCATGCTGTAATACTCTTTTTCTCAGATCCATAACACCCTCCATTTTTATGCAACGACTGACGGCAGATTTTCCAAAATTCTTGCCTCGTCCTTTGCGGTTAATTTTTCTATTTCATCTGCGTTTACCATGCTCAACTGAAACGCCCTTGCGTGTATTGCCTTTGTGCATTGCGGCGGCACAGGTTTACAAAAAAACACTCCCGGCACGCTGGCGTGTTCGTAATACAAATATTTTCTGCGAATATCTGTATTCGGAAGTTTCACCTCATAAAGTTTATATTTCAATCCCTGCGGCTCATGCGTCCATTCGTCCAGCGTTTTGGGATTGAGTTTTTTAATTAACCGCTCTGCCCCAATCTTGCGGATTATTTCACGCTGAACATCTGCGTTTTTCTCGTCTAAAACTAATTGCACGTCTAATTTTTCGGCAGGTGTTTCGGCGATATGTTTGGGAACGGCAATTCCGTTTAATGTCCAGCATTTAAAACCGTCTGCGTATTCTACCGACGATCCACCATCGCAATGCAATGACCCGTTTTTCATATTTATTTTTATTGGTTTTTCGCTTATTACACAGAAATCTTTAAACGGATAGACCCAAGAAATATCTGATAACCCTATTAACATATCCCATTTTTGTTGTTCATTAAAAACAATGCTCAGCTCTTTATTTATAAACTCGTAAAATCCGAAATATCCAGCCCAAAACGATAAATTTAGGTAGGGATAAACGAAATTCCTGACCTGATTCCTGACCTGATTCCAGACCTGAGTCCTGACCTGATTCTCGACCTGATTCTCGACCTGATTCCAGACCTGATTCTCGACCTGATTCCTGACCTGATTCCAGACCTGATTCCAGACCTGATTCCCGACCTGATTCTTGACCTGATTCTCGACCTGATTCTCGACCTGATTCTCGACCTGATTCCTGACCTTATTCCCGACCTGATTCCAGACCTGATTCCAGACCTGATTCCCGACCTGATTCCCGACCTGAGTCCAGACCTGAGTCCAGACCTGAGTCTCGACCTGATCCCAGACCTGATTCTCTGATATTTTTTTATCACCATAAAAAAGGTTATGGCACAAGATAACCGCCATCCAAGCCTCTAATGGAGACTGCATAATTATGACAGGAACGTCTTGGGTATTGCCTAATATTTCTCTGTCAAACTCATGCAGTCTCTCTATTGCTGACTTTCGGTCTATCCTATCAGTAGATAGCCCTATTTTAAGCCACTTGTTTTTGTATTCTTCAAGTTTACTCTCTTGCTCTTTTGTTAGTTTTTCTATTTTCATTTCTCCCCCCTAAAACATTGGTTTAATTGTATTTTTCAATCTCTTGACTGCAATCTCGCAATACTTCTCGCTTATTTCTATGCCTATGCACTTGCGGTTTAATTCCTTGCATGCTACGGCGGTTGTCCCGGAGCCGAGGAAGGGGTCTAAAACATAGTAACTGTCAGTTAATTTAACTATTCTAGACATCAATTTTACAGGGACAGGACATGGATGGTCTGTTTTTTCATTTGATACATTTTTAACCAGCTGAATATCGCAAAACCAATCATACATATCAACAAACTCATTAACCCTCTCATCATTTGGATTTTTACATTTTTGTTTTTCTAATGAATAATTTACATTGCTACCATAAATATTTACTAATCGAAATTGCCGAGAAATGTTAGAATTATAACACCATGCCAATACCTCGTCTGGACACCCCCACGCCTTAACAAAATACTTCATGCTTTCTTCTGGGTATGAAATAAATGCCTTCTTAAAATCATTAAATAAATTTAAAACAGTTAAATAGTTATTTTCGTCAATATCAGCGTATCCCTTGGCTTTAAATCCAATCCCATAAGGCGGGTCAGTCAGCACCAAGTCAATGCTCTTGTCCGGCAACTCCTTCATAATCTCCAGACAATCTCCGTGGTAAATTGTTATGTCTTTTTCTTCGTAGTATGGTTTAATCATTTTTGTTTATACTCCGGACAATATTTAACATCGTTCTCGCCCCTGATCGGGCAGTCTTTGTTTTTACAGCTGGAACATTGGCTCATTAGAAAGGTATCTCCTCGTCTTGACCTGGTTTTGAAGAAATGTTAATGATTTCAGAAAGCAGATTTTTCATTAAAAAATATGATCTTGATAGTTTTTCTTCGTTGCCGTCTTGCACAAACTCAACCGCAAGTTTTAATATTTCTAAATTATTTACTTGACTTTCTTCTTTCTTGGGCGTATATTGCTTGGATTGATTCCCAGAAGATTGACCTTTATATTCGGTCTTTTCAAACTCAAACGCACCGCATACTCCGCACTTATACCCTGCCCAAGGCTTGTTGTTTTTCTTGCTTACTCCAGACTTCTTTTCCATCTCTCCACCACAATTACAAGTTCTCATATTGTCTCCTTTTTAACTGAACCATTCCGATCTAAATGTTTGCTCTGCTTTATCTAAACTCATTGTCTGAGGTCTGTTATGCTCTGAAAGTATATCCCGACACCTGCAGACATATTCCTCACTCCCGATTCTCTCATACGCTGGCAATAATACATTAGCCACAAAATAAGCATTTGATTCATTTTCCCTTACAAGCCTTGACGCTTTGGCAATATACGACCTAATCTTAAAAACTTCCTTTGTGTTCGCCACTTCTTTCTGCTTGTCTGGCTTGAGTTCCAAGTATTCGTCCGTTCCGGCTGGTCTTTCCGGCTCGGCATGGGGCAGGAAGCAATCTAAGTTTCCATGGTCTGCAAATGCCGACGCTACTAACTCTTCTCGCTTGCTGTCGTCTTTCTCTGACTCGATTATCTTACGCATCTTAGTCATCTCTTCTGGGATTTGGTAATATTCTCTTCTCACTTTACACCTATTTTCTGCTTAAACTCCGCTAGCTTTTTATCCTCATCACTCACACCAGGCATTTCCACCCAATCTTGCCAATTATTGAAAAAAGTAGAGCCGTGTTGCACATAACCGCTTAAAACTTGCCTGGATTGCTTGTAATGCATTATCGCCTTCTTTAGGTCGTCCAGGTCGGCTTGGGTCCTGATCGTGGCGGAAAAGTGCCTTGCCGCCGCTTTTTTGCCTATTTTAAGCGGGTATAGTTCCCAGATTTCGTCAAAGTTGAAAACTGGCGCAACCTTTTCTGGTTTTTCGTTTGCCTTTAAAGTGGTTGAATTTTCTTCAAAATGCACATTATTCTTATCTATTCTATTCTTCTCTATTCTACTCTTCTCTAGGCTACAGACTTTTGATTCTTCCGTAACTGAAGAAATAAAGTTCTGTAACATTTGTAATGTCAATGACATTGGGCGATTATCAATGTTAAAGTATTTTTTCCAGAATGCATCATCATTTGGCAGTGGTCGCTTCGCTTTGAGTTCCAATAAAATGATGCCTACAAGCCGCCATTTGTCAACCTCGTTTTCGATCAAATCCCAATCTGGATCACCTGCGATTGCCGTAAAGCATATTTTCCCCCAAACCAAATGTCTATCTTTGTATCCTGGATGATACTTTTCTAGGTTTCTGACCGTTACATATTCCATTGATTTATCTCCCTAAGTATTATCTCCCAAGCTCTTTAGCTCTGCTCTAACATTCCGCCCAATCTCCATTACGCTTTGAAGGCTGTCCTGGGCTTTGTTTTTCTTGGTCTTCCACGCCCTATAGGCAATCTCAGCTTCTAATGTTTTAGCTTTAATCCCGCCGAGTTCCTTACTATCATCAAGTATATATTCAATGTCCTTAATTGCCTTACCGCCCTCTGCTTTAAGCCTTAAATAAGCCCTTGCCCTCTCTTGTCGGTATGCGTGATCGCCTTTAATCATCTCGGCATAAGAAGCGTTCTCTTTTTCGGCATACTCTGCAATCTTAGCTGGGGCAACTTCAAGGATTTGGTTGATTTTTAGTATATCCACGGCTTATCCTCTCTTAACTTTCTTCCGCACTCAGGGCAATACATATCCAGCTTGCTAATTTCGCATTTACATTGCTCGCATAAGAGCTTTTTATTGACAAGCTCAGTTCCACAATCAAAGCAATATTTGTAACTTTCTTTGGTGTTCTCAACGATGCATTTTTCGTTTGGGCATCTCATTCTTTCCCCCTTGTTTTCTCGTCCTCGTCTCGCATATCTTCCCGAAATTCTTCCCAATCTTCCGCGCAAACATCATTGCAGAAAAAGCCTTCCTGGGTTTCAATCATCAGGTCTTTTTCTTCCCACTCTCCACAGACACGGCATTGCTTTTTATTATTGTCTTTCGGCCCTCTGGTGTAATAGTCATTTGACCACTTGCCAATGTCCTGATCGTTTTTTATTTGGTTATCCATATTACCTCCGAAAAAGAAATCCCCGAACAAGAGGTGCAATGAGAACAAATCGGAAGGGGTCTCGAAGTGTTTTCGCTCTTGCTCAGGGATTTAGTTTTTAGTTTTGGATTATTTGCCCTCATTGCCCCTCCATTGTATTATACTTTAGTATAATTGTCAAGTTATTTTTTTTCTGATTCTGGTTTGCTTTTCTTGCCGCATTTCCGGCAGACTATTGTTCCGTCGGTAAGGCAATAAGTAAAATTAGATTTACAAATAGGACAACTCATATTTTCACCTCCTCAAATAATTTATGAACATCGTTATTGTTCTTTAACTCTGTGCAAAACGTAGCAACTTTCTGTGTAATCGTAACACCGCCTTTAATAAAATCATCACCGCCCTGCATCTGCTTTTTGATCGCTTTTTCTAAAATCTGGCAATATAAAATTACCAATTCTAAATCAACATTTTCTTTTTCAACCATCATTTTAACGCCTCCTCATATGTTTTTATCCTTTAAAACTTGTTTATACTTTTCCAAATATTCCCCGAACCCTGACTTTGCTAACACACCAAAAACAGGCAACATCTCTTTCCGGAATCGTTTTTTAATGCTTCCCCAACAAATGCGATGGACTGCAATTTCTCCGATATAAGACCATTGCGCAGGGGTAAACGCCTTTACTTTTTCTCGTCTAACAAGCTCAATGAAAATGTCATGGCTTTCTGAGTAACTTTTTGCGCCATCAAGATATGCGCCACCAAGATATGCGCCACCAAGATTTGCGCCACCAAGATATGCGCCATCAAGATATGCGCCACCAAGATATGCGCCACCAAGATTTGCGCCATCAAGATTTGCGCCACCAAGATATGCGCCACCAAGATATGCGCCACCAAGATATGCGCCACCAAGATTTGCGCCATCAAGATATGCGCCACCAAGATTTGCGCCACCAAGATTTGCGCCATCAAGATTTGCGCCAACAAGATTTGCGCCACGAAGATTTGCGCCACCAAGATTTGCGCCACGATTACGCTCTAAACAATCCTTTACGCTCTCATATTCTCCACACAAAATTATCTTATCATCCCACCTATTTTTAATTTCTATTTTCATTTTAACCATTCCTCCCCTCTGCATTTCGTCCTCCAATTACAATAAGAATAACACTCTTTCGGCTTGCCTGTTTTTTTGTCGTTGCCGTAGGCCCTCGGACACATATTCGGTAATTTATCCTCTGCCCAAATCTCGACAAGTTTTTTTAATTCTGCTTTAACCTCTGGCTCAAATCTTGCCAAGGGAAGCGGAAGCTCCTTTATGCAAAGATCGTCCTTACTGATAAAGACAAGCTCTGCTTTAGGCTTCTTTAGGAAATAAGCATATGAACATACCTGGAGAATATTGCCTTTCTTTTCCTCATAAATGTCTTGAGCCTTTTCCATATACCAAAAACTTTTAGAATGCTGGCTCTTAATATCATAAACACAATCGTCCGTTACGATATCCGCAAAGCCGTAAAAATGTTCTGTCTTTATCTCAACCTCTACCTGATGCGGAGGAAGAAAGCCCTGTGCGAAGTCGTGGAATAGTTTTCCGGCTCTAAAAACTCGCAAGCTCCTTGCGTCCGGGGCATTGCTTTGCGGCTCATTCTTACGATTCCAGTATTGTGCTCTCCAGCACCGTCCGAACATTGACGGGCTGTATTTCCCTGATCGCTCCCTTGTCGCTCTTGCCGCCTGTTCTTTGGCAAGGGCTTCATCAATTAGTCTTTCTATCATTTAGCATCCTCCTATTGAGTAACGGCAATAATGCTTCTTGCCCCTCTTAACTAATTCTGCTTTAATTTCGTATCCTAACCGCCTTAAATCCAAAATTCTGGCACTTAATCGCATACAGCTAAACTTTCTTAACGCCTGTAACGGTGTTATGCTTTCTCCCTTGAGCATATGGACTAATATTTCCCCTGCTTGGCACATATTACCTCCCGCACAAAATGGTTTCCTGATTAGTTTCGACAAGCTCTCTATGGCATACATGGCAAACATCTTCCTCATCTTCCCTGAGTTTCGCTCCGCAAAACCTACAATGCAATTTATCCATAAATTCCCCCTTATTCCTTGTAGAATTTTAATCTTCCAATCTGCTTTACAAACTTAACCTTACTTGCCCAATACGGTGTTGCGCTTGTGTCGTGGTATAAGTCTACAATATCCCCCCTTTCTGATAATTTCCAAGCTTGCTCTGCTCTGTCCAATTCTGCCTTTGTTCTTGGTTTCTGCCTTATGCCCTTATCCCAGCAAGAAAACTGCTTAGGCTGTAAACACACCTCAGACGGCGTTAAATGCCTTTGTTCTGATCTGACACGTATTACCCTTGCCACAAGTATTTGTGCTTCAAAAGGCTCTCCAGACGCTTCCCTGGCTATAGTTTCCGTAACCACGTCCGCATATACAAGGCCGGAGAAAAGTAAGAATATAATTAGAGTCTTCATTGTTATCCCCAGTTATTGGTTAGTTAATCTATCACTCTTAATCCAAATTCTTTTTCATCAATAACATTTAGGTTTATATATCCATAATCCTTGTCAATACTTTTAAAAGGTTTAGATTTTAAAAACTTTCCATTCATTGATAGTTTATAATATGATCCATTCTTATCAATATAGCGTATATCGTAACCACTCCTAACTTTTTTGTAATATTCCATCTTCCCCTCCTTATTTGTGGAGAGACCATTCCCTCCATCCACTACCAAGTATACCACGCACTCACAATTTGTCAATAGTTAATTAAAAAATATTTTAAAATAAAAAAAGAAAAATATTGACAAATATCTAAAAGTGTGCATATAGTTAAGCATGGAAATCTCAGACGATAAAACACAAGAGGGAACACAAGAAAGCCCAAAAAATGAAGTAACACAAAGCGAAGTAATCGTAACACCTCAACAAAGGCAAAAAAAAATAAAGCACAAAAGGGTAGCAAATAAAATATTAAAAGGAAAGAATCCCGTTGCCGCATATCAGTCCGTTTACCCCCAAGCAAGAGAGTCCACAGCAATCAGCGAAGTATCAAGGCTATTATCAAGTGAAGAGATCAAAAAATATATGAGCGATCAGCTGGACAAACAGGGGTTGGGAATTATAGCGTTAAATAAAAAACTCAGGCCACTCACGGAAAGCCCAATGAAAGCGATCTCAGGTAAATATGGTATAGAGTATGTGCCGGATAACGCAATCAAGCTGGCCGCAATCCAAGAGGGATATAGACTACACAAGCTAACAGACGCAGTTAAGCAGGACAATCGCAAGGTAATAGTTAATATCATAGACAGCCCGGAAAAAATCAAGAGCCTTGAGGGGATAACCGACAAATTAGACAACTTATACAGCCAACTAACTAACTCAGCAATAACAGGGGAAATCATTGAGACTAGCGCAAGCGCTACAACAGACTAAGCTTTTGCGGGGAAAGAAGAGCAAAAGCATAGAGGCAAGCCAATCATTAACTAGCCAAGCCTCTAAGACAAAGCATTTAAATAAAGAGTGCTTTAGCACGACAAGGTTAACCGAGTCAATCTCTTCCCCAACCATCACCAATCCTAGACAGACCTAGACAGACTAGGACAGTATAGGACAGACCAGGACAAGGGATAGCAATATAGATATAGATGGACAATGTAAGTCAATGGAATTGTTAATGTTAAGGCTCGCCGTCCCAGGCTTTTTCGGGGGTGGGGGTGGGGCCAAGGATAGGATAACCCGAGTCCAACTACGCCACAAAATTTTGACCAATTTAGATATATGTGTGTGATAAATGTCTGTAAATGGATAAAAAGATGGATAAGAATTAGACATATCCACCTAGTTCGAAAGAAGATACGAGAATTGGACTATAAGCTCTCCGTCGGAAGAGGGATTAGGAAATGATTGATTGTCTTGGAGCGGTGGAAGGAAATGACTTTTGACCCAGAATAACCTGCAGGAAAAGATATTCAAGTCGTTTGAGCAGAACCCTTTAGCCTGGGGTTTTTTCTATTTCAAGCATCATTTCAGAGGTCCTAGCCCTGCATTTCACCTAAAGCTGGTGCTGGAGTATTTAAAGAACGACCTCTTGGCTATTGCCGCACCCCGAGAGAGTGCCAAAAGCACGATCATAAACTTCATCATACCGACCCATGCGATCTGTTTCAAGCACCGGAGGTTTGCGATCATCGTCCAGTCCACCTATAATAAGGCGTGTTCAAGCCTTGAGACCATCAAGAAAGAGTTCAAGGAGAACCAAGACCTGATAAAGGACTACGGGATAGTCATTAGGAAAGATTCTGAGGGGGACGCTATATTTAGACACCCGGACGGGTTTGAGACCCAGATAATCTGTGCCGGACGTGAGCAGATACCTGCACTGAGAGGTAGAAAGAGCGGAGCGTGGAGACCTGACCTGATCATCTTAGATGACGTAGAGGACGACGAGATGGTCAAGAACCCCGACCGAAGGGTTGAGATGCAGAGATACTTTGACGACGTTCTCATGTTGTTGGGAGAGCGTAACAGGGTCAAGATCGTAGTCGTAGGCACGATTCTGCACGACGATTCCCAGATGGCAAAGCTCGTCAGCAAGACCGAATATCTGCAGTTCAGGAAGCTATTGTATCGTGGGCTGAACATAGTAGACGGCAAGAAAGTATCACTGTGGGATTATAAGTGGACAGTTGAGCAGTTGGACGAGATGGCTAAGAACGACCCTATTAAGTTCGCCAAGGAGATACAGAACGACCCATCGACAGGGCTTCTCCAGGACATCCAGAGGGAAGACTTTAGACGCTGGTATATCGAAGAGAGCCAATGCGTTCTTTTAGGGGAGAGCGGTCAGATTACCGCTAGATACGATATTCACGCCTGCAAAGCGGCAATAGCGTGTGATTTAGCCTGGGAAGAGAAGCGAGAGGACGACTATAGCGTTATCATGCCTGGGTTCTTAACTCCCCAGTCTGATATTCTGATAGACGACTACATCTTTGAGAAGGGTATGAAGCCGGACAGATTGTGCGAGATACTCTTTACCATGGAGAAACGGCTCAAGGGGTTGACTAGAACTCCAGTGCCGATCGGGTTCGAGAAAGCCAAGCTAGAGAAAGTCATGAAGCATCTGTTGAAACTTGAGATGCGACGCAGGAACTACTTCCTGTGGTTTAAGGACTTACAATGGGATACCGACAAGATTTCTAGGATTATCACCCGACTCCAGCCGAGATACAAACAACATATGATCTTTCACAAGGCTAACATGGGTGATTTAGAAAGCCAGCTTGTCAGGGTAAGGTCTGCAAAGCACGACGACCTTGCAGATGCCGCACAGGGATTGTGCCAGATACTCGAAGCACCCAAAGCAAAAGCAAGCGAGGATGTAGAGGACGACGCATTTAACTGGTGGCGTAAGCAAGCTATCGCAATCAAGAAACCAGACAAAAAACCGTTCGTGTTTGGCAATAAGAAACAGATTTATGGAATACCGCATAAGATTTCATACAGATAATTATTTTAAAATAGTTGTTGACATTTATGGAAAAGTGTGCATACAGTTAGACACTGTTTAGAAAATTAAACACTTTCGACGGAGGATATCAAATTGGCTAAGTTCCCAGATGAAAAGTTAGTGGCGTTAAAGAACGAAATAATCATGGCAGAAGCCATTAACCGTGAGGAGCTTTTGCCAATATGCACCGAATCGCTTCACAGATATATCGGTGATTTTGTTCCTCCGGTAGGGTTCGGATGGGATATTCTACTTAACGAAGTCTATCCGATAATCCAGAACAATCTTCCTTCTATCTTCTTCCGCAACCCAAGAGCATTTCTAAAGCCGAGGTCTAAGACATACATCGCAAAGAAGCTCAATCCGGTTACCGGACGCAAGGAAGATACAGTCATTGATTCTACCTTATCAGCCAGAACTCAGGAGCATATATTAAACTACAGCGTGTCTGAGATGGACTACAAGAAAGAAGCAAGGAAGACCCTGCTTGACGCACTTTTGTTCCCTTATGGGGTAATGTGGCACGGATATAAGGGTGATTTCGGTATGACTGAGGAGCAGTCCATCTTTATCAAGGACGAAAAGGTCTTTGTAAAGAGGATATCTCCTCTTCGCTTTATTCACGATCCAAAAGTAACCATATCTAACCTTGAGGAAGCTCGCTGGGTAGGACGGATTATCGACGTTCCGATAAACGAGATTATCGAGGACGACAAGTTAGACGTTGACAAGAAACTGATTAAAGGCTTTAAAGGGTTCGGCGAGAAAGTCGGCAAAGGTTCGGAGAGTAAAGTAAACATCGGCGGTAAGGACATTGTAACGCTCGGCAGTAACAAAAAAGCACTTCTTGACTATACCGCAAATGAATTTCAGGAATCCTCAGACGCAAGATTTGTAAGAGTTTACGAAATATTCCTCAGGCCTTCCAAGAAAGAAAAACGCAACGGAGATAACGGCTGGATTCTGCTTCTTACTGACGAGCAGAATAAACCCCTACGCCAAAGTCCATGGGGAATTAAGGCAGAGGGATTTCCGGCTCATATACTAGAGTTTAATGAGCTACCAGATAACCTATTCGGTCTTTGCGATGTTGATACCTATAAGCAGGTCGCAGACCAGAAGAACGCAATCATAAACTTACAGCTTAGGAACGCACAGGAGAACACAAAGGTATGGGTAGGTCTTTCTAAAGAAGGTGCAAACGAAGAAGACATTACCAAGATACAGCGTGGCGAGAACACTATTATAACCTTTGAAAGCGGCAATCCTAAAGACAGGATGTTCGTAGCTTCGGGCGGTGGACAGGCTTCGGGCGAACTTTACTTGATCGACCAGAGAATCCAGAAGAATCTCGAGGACAAGTCTGGGGTTACTGATTTAAAGCGAGGTTTCTTGCAGTCTGGCGAGGAGAGTGCGGCTTCGGTAAAGATTCGCAACGCAGGCGGTGCGGCAAGACCAGCCTACAGACAAGACTTAATGGCAGAGTTCCTTAAAAAGAGCTTTCATTATATAAATCAGTTAAATAAACAGTTCGTTCCTTACGATGACGCCGTAAGAATTGTCGGCAGTTTAGACTTGGAATGGTCGGACAAACCCAGCAAAGAAGACCTGCAGGCAGATACGGACGTTGAGATTGACGTTATCTCGATGCTTCCTGAGAACCCAGAGAAAGAAATTCAGGAAGTGAACTCTCTGTTGATAATGATGTTCAACGCCTTGCAGACACCTGAGATTAGAGAGAAACTCCTGCAAGAGGGCAAGACGATAAACCTTTCTCCGCTTATCGAGCAGTTGCTAATGAGGATGAAGATTAGGAATCCAGACGTGTTCAGGAACATCAAGCCTGAAGAAAGCGAAGGATACGTCAGCGTTAAGGAGATGAGAGAGGCAAACGAGAACGTAAATGCGGCGTTAATGGGTTCTCAAGTGCCTTTCCCACCGACCGAGAAGGACGACCACAGGGCAAAGATCGAAGTTTATATGTCGGTGCAGAAACTTTTACAAGCCGCAGGTCAAGTATCTGATACTTTAGAGCAGTTGATACAGGTTCAGTCTGCTCTTTTACAGAAAGTTATGGAAAAAGACGAAAACGTAGGTCAACAGATACAATTACCGAGACCAAAAGTAGAAATGATAGGAGGATAAGGTGCAATTTATAGCTATTGCGGAAGATATTCTGGTGAATCCTGAGAAGATTTCGACATTGACGATGAAAAAAGTCGATGGCAAGCAGAGAATTGTCGTTACTATGGACGATGGCAAGCAACATATCGTAGATAGAAACTTCGGAAGCGTTCATTCTGACTTAATTCGAGCTGGATATACTTCAACTGAGCAGTTCTGGGCTGGATAATGGCGTATTTGATTTCTATTTCCAGAAATGTATTGATAGACCCTGCAAAAGTATCTGCGGTTGAGGTAGATTGGTATGAACACACGGACAAAGGAGCATAATGGCGAACGTAATTACAAGGGAAGACCACAATTACAAGCATTTCAATCGGGCAATGGGAATTAAAATAGAATCCAAGGCTCACTACGAATACGAAATGAAGCGCAGGGGTATGGTTTCACAGGAAAAGGCAGACTATTTAGCACAGGTAGCACAAAACAAAGCCAATTCAGCACCAAAGAACGAGTTTTCGCCTGAAGCAAGAGCGATTATCCAAGCGGCGAAGGCATCAAAGGATAAAAAAGGCAGGGTCAGGTTAGGAGATAACACAATAGACGCAATGAAGAAGTTAGGAGTTGCAATCGGTAATCCGAACACTCCAAGAGAATCAATTCAAGGTGGTTTTTCAGTATAGACCAACGCCAACCAAAAGGAGCGAGTCATGGAAGAAGTAAAGGCAGTAGCAGTAGAAACAGCACCAGAAGTAAAGGCAGAAGTCAAGCCGGAATCAAAAGAACCTGACTTAATGACCAGGATTTCTCAGTTCAAAGTAACCGAGAAGAAAGCAGAACCGATAGAAAAAAGCGTTGAGGAGCATAAACTTGACGATAAATTCGATTATAGCAAGCTAAAGGAGATTAAAACCCC
>Ga0074195_1000971_pt1 | contig 46402 bp, 52 predicted proteins | sample EPASupsiteHSE623_FD_64525 | JGI IMG/M metagenome (GOLD analysis project Ga0074195, IMG submission 64525) | Bioremediated contaminated groundwater from EPA Superfund site, New Mexico - Sample HSE6-23 | ecosystem: Environmental > Aquatic > Deep subsurface > Groundwater > Contaminated ...
CCATTTGTGCAGACAGATTATATTGCTCTCGAATCCTATAATAGACCGTCTTCTGTAATTCGATTTTGTTGGCACAGTGCAGCTTAAACGCGATTTTGGCGATGTCATTGCAGGCATGGTTAATATGAATTTAAATAGTTTGGGATACAGGTACGGCCTTCCTCTCGCCTCTGAAGAGGCAAGCATCCGGCCTGAGTTTTTCGTGAATTGAGATTTATCTGCGCTTAAATCTTAGAAGCGAAGGTGCCCAGAGGAAGCAGAGCAGACAAGCTGTCGGCCTGAAATAATTGCCGGAGCACGAAAAAATTATGGATGAACCATCATCTCTTCAGAGATCCTATGGTCGTCCCAACTCCAGCCCTGCCTGCCATATTGAAGATCTGGTAGCCCGAGGGGAACTTGAATGTCCTCTGCCCAAGCTCCCGATCGAGCATGGCGAGTGCATCTTTATCATTTCCAGCAGACTTGACCTTCTGCAGGACGCCGCCTGAAGACTCCTCCTCCTCTACCTGCTCATCTATATACCACTGGAGGAAGTCTCTGGTTTTTTGATCTCTCTCTGCGGCGGCCAGATCCGCCAGGCCGTGAATCAGGCCTGTGACCTTGAGCTCATGGTTGTAGACGTTTTCGAAGGCCGCCAGAGGTGAGTTCCACGAGGTCTGAGGGCCTGCCACCGGTGCCAGGGTGACCCTGCCGTTGCTGCTGATGTAGTCATAGAACTTCATTGAGTGCACCAGCTCTTCACCAGCCTGAACCCTCATCCAGCTTGCAGACCCGGGCATGCTTATGGACTGGAAGTATGCCGACATGGACAGGTACAGGTAGGATGAGTAGAGCTCGGCATTGAGCTGCCCGTTTAATGCCTCGTTTACCTTTTGATTTAACATTCTGCCCCAACCTTCAGGCTTCCTGCTTCTTGAACATGTCCTTGCCAACGCCGCACTCGGGACAGAGCCAGTCGTCGGGCAGGTTCTCAAACGCCGTTCCAGGAGCTATGTTCTGGCTCGGATCGCCCTGATCTGGATCATAGACATATCCGCATACTGTGCAAACATACTTATCCATCAAATCACCTCAGATGAAACTCTCAAGCATCTTCTTTATCTCTGCATCCCTGTCCACCTTGTGGGGCTGGTATCCAGGGAAGACCTGGTCGAACCTGGGCAGGTCCCTGTCATAGAACTTGCCAAGAGGTATGGGAGACTCCACGCTGTTGTAGTCCCAGGACCTCACGATCTTCATGGCCTCGTCGAAGCTGGACGTGTCATTGTCCTTGACCTCATAGACCCGCTTGTTATAGGTATCATACATGTTGAAGTAGGTCACACAGACCTGAAGCACGTCCACGAATGAAAAGCCCTTGTGCATTATGGCCTCTTTAAAGAGCTTCTTCAACAGGTCTATGCCATGGGTGTATCCCCTGCCTATGAAGGACGCACCGCTTACAAGCATCAGCTCCGCAGGGTTCATGGGAAGCTCTTCAGTCCCAAGAGGCGTCGACTTTCCCTTGAAGCCCAGTGGTGACGTGGGCGTGTACTGGCCAGTGGTGAGACCATAGACCCGGTTATCGTGCAGTATGAGTGTGATATCTATGTTTCTCTTGGCTGCAAAGATCAAATGGTCTAATCCTTCAGCCAGTGAATCTCCATCTCCCGAGTGGCAGATGACTGTGAGGTCGGGATTGGCCAGCTTTATGGCCGTGGCCACTGGTATTGTCCTCCCGTGTATGGAGTAGAAGCTGTTCACATTGAGATAGTCCACAATCTTGGCATGGCAGCCGATTCCTGAGACCAGGACCACCTTGTCCAGGGGATAACCCTCATCATTTAAAGAGGCCAGCACCGTCTTCATGGTGTTAAGAATGGAGAAGTTGCCGCAGCCAGGGCACCAGGTGTTTCTGGTATAGGTGCCCAGATCATTAGGATTCATTTCAACACCCTCCCAAGTTCGGCTTCCAGATCATCCAGCGAGAAAGGCCGTCCATTGTACTTCAGTATCTCCTGGTCGAACCGGATTCCATTACAGCGGGCCAGCCGACCCAGCTGGGCAGTGGCGTTACATTCCACGACTATAGCCCTATCCACGCCACTTAGAGCCTTTTTGAGCTTCTCTCGCGGGAAGGGAGAGAGCATCACGACCTGAACTACCTTTAGGCCATGCAACTCCGCCGCCTCGATGCAGACTCCCTTGTTGGAGCCCCAGCAGACCAGAGCGGTCTTTCCCTGGCCAAATGTTTTAACAGTTTCGTACTTCTCCATCTCTGATGCCAGAGACTTTTCCTTGAGCATGCGCTTATCGGCCATGGATGTGGTGATCTTACCATCTTCAGTGGTTATGCCGTACTCGTCATGGGTGTAGCTGTCCACCTTTATTATGGCCCGCTTATCAGGAGGGAAGGCAAGAGGCGAGACGCCGCTTTCAGTGTACTTATACCGGTTGTAGGTCCCCTGGCCGTCCCATACCACAGGAGACTCCTCATCTGGCTCTCCAGCAGATGCCGAGTCGAAGCTGTAAAGCGCCTCGCTTACAGTCTTATCAGACAAGATGAACGCCGGAACCTGATACTTCCAGGCCATGTTCAGGGCAACTCCAGACCAGAAGTAGGCATCTTCAGCATCTCCCGGTGCCACTATAAGCCTTGGGAACTCGCCTTGGCCTGCGTTCAAGACGAAGTGCAGGTCGCATTGGGCTGTGTAGGTGGGAAGACCAGTGGATGGACCTGTCCTCTGTCCCATCATTATGACTATTGGCAGCTCGGCGTTTCCAGCCAGGCTGAGTCCCTCGGTCATGAGGCAAAATCCGCCGCCGGATGTGCCCACTGCAGTCTTGGTTCCGGCATAGGCAAACCCAAGAGCCATGAGCACCACTGCGATCTCACTTTCTGGATGGACCACCTTCAGCCCGAACTCCTGGGCAGACCTGGCCATGAAGTCGAGCAGGCTTGAAGCCGGGGTCATGGGGTAGGCCACATAGGCCTGCAGGCCGGCCTTGATCAGGCCAAGGCCAATAGCCTGGTTGCCTGTGAGTATTGGCAGGCTCGGCTGTCTGAGCCGCTCTATCTTCGCATACTCAACTGCAGCATCATACCCTTTTCTGGCCACATTGAGGTTCTGCTCCAGCTTCTTTGGTATATGCTTTGTCAGCACCGACTCAAGGATTGGCCACTCAATTCCGGTGACCTTGCAAAACCCTCCTATGATGCAGGTGTTGCGCATTATGGGCGGAGCCTCTTCCTCCTTCAATATCTTGGATACAGGCAGGCCGCACCCTTTCTGTGAGATGCCATCCACCTTGACCTTGTCCAGATCGTATATTATGAAGGAACTCTCCTTTAGCCTGCTCTTATGAATCTCAATTGTATCCTGGTTTAAGGCTATGAGAACATCCACCTCGTCCCTGTGAACTCCTATCTTGCGGCTGGATGCCCGCACCAGGGAGGAGTTATGCCCGCCCCTGATGAGGGAGGGATAATCGTAATACATGTAGATTCTATAGCCGAGCTGGTTAAACAGGCGGCCGATGGTTACACCAGCCTCGTTTATGCCATCTCCGGCAATCCCGCCTATAAGAGTAGAAAAATCGTCCATCTACTACCCCAGAGAATTTTCTCTAATACATCTAATGCTGTACATCAAACCGGCTCAAACCCTTGGTTCCCGCCACATTTCCTATAACGTTTAGGCCTGTCAGTATATAAAAACTTCGTGCAGCCCCTAAAGCCGAAAAAAAGGATCTCCCTGCGATCTTCATATTAAGGCACTAGTTCAAGCCCATCTCATCAAAGAATTAAATCCTGGACTTTGCTTAATCGATATAGTCGAGATTCTTTATGGATGTTGTATCATCATACTGCGAGGACGAACTGCATTAGGAGTTTATCTTTTTTAAATGATTTATGCTTGATTCAAGCTCCGATGGATTTTTAGCTTGGAGGCGAGATTATAACGTAGATGAAGCCCTCTGCTGGAAAGATAAAACTAGCCAACACCAAAGGCAGCTCTAAAAGGAGAAGAGCACCCATTGATATTACGCCAATGACTGTGCTGCTGGCCTTATGCCTGATGGGAGCGTTTGCAGACAGCGCCTCAGCACAGATGCAGATCTCTTCGAGCAGCGATCAGTCCGATGAACACCCGCCTCCGCCGCCTTGGCCGTACCATCTGATCGCAGTGGTTGCAGGTTTCACATTTCTATCTGCAGGGGCCATGACTGCCATTTACAGGAAGAAGAGGAGAGGATGGCTTCAGACACATAAGATGCTGGGCCTGACAGGGATGGCTGCAACCCTGGCAGGAGTCGCAATTGCCATCTATATGGTCTCAACCTATCTGAGCGCCATTATCTTAAACGAGGTCCATGCCTATCTGGGACTTGTCGTCCTTCTGGCAGTCCTGATCACACCTGCGCTTGGCTTTGCCCAGTTCAGGATCAGGGATAAGAGGATGCATGCCATTCACCGCTGGTCGGGCCGGATCACACTGACGCTGATGGCTGCCAATATCCTGGTTGGGATAGCTATGATTGCAGGTCTGGTGGCGTAAAAAAAGGCAAAGCCTGGCCAGGATTAAAATATCACCATTATAGAATGAAAAATATTTTTAAGTATAGTGTAGAATCAGCAGCGGCAGCAGCAGCGAGAAAAATAGCCGATTTCAAACCAAAGTGCGAAATGTAAGCAGATGCATGCAGAAGATGAAATCTTTGGAGAACTCCAAATCATTTATTGATAGCCGTGCCAACTGCATGATATGGCCTCCATTATGGCTGAAGATTGGTAAAAAAAGTGGATATTCAGCTGCAACATGAGGTCTAAATCCCGTAGCAGATCCAATCGTGCGTGGACGAAAGACAACTTGCTTACATTTATTCTGTTACTCCAAGTTGCTTCTTCAAAGCCGAAACCTGAGACGCTGATATCTGATCCATACCAGCTCCAAAGATTTCCACAATGCTATCCAGGCTGTATCCAACCAGAAAAGCGCTTTCTGGTGCCAAATTATGGCCCTGGCTAGTTACTGCATATGCAATGCCAAAGAAGCCTATCAAAGCCATCGCTAGTTTCCAGAGAAGCCATCCGCTTCTTGCACTGACGTAAGCGGTGAAGTATTTAACTGAAATTAGTGGGGATCTGCCTTCTTTTTGCTGGATTTTAGCTGCCGCTACTGCAAGATGTGTAACAATTCCTGCTAAGATTGCAATCCAGCCAATAAATAATGTCTCTGAAGATGGCCAGCCAACAATAGGATTATTAGGAATTGCTAAACTCAAATATGGGAGATTTATAGTAAAATTTCCCCTGGAATTTATGATAATCCATGTAGTTCCTGCAAATGCTGCTAACAGCAATATCACAGTCAAATATCTCCAGTACCACTTACTTTCATAGCGGTAAATAAGGCCGTCCTCTAAACTAACCAATCCACCTTCAATGGCTCTCGGCGAGTAGGCTAACAACTTTAATATCTCAACGCGATCTTCCATCAGTGGAAGTTCATCATCGAAGACCAGGTGAAAGGGAATGTAGTAACCTTCCCACGAATTGTTAAGCCAGTCTCTTAATCTATCAGGGATGGTCTCATAGCTTATATAAAATACGATTTTCCTTATTAAGTCGTTGAGGGTGCTAATGTAATGCAGTAATTGCTGTGGATCTGGCCGATTACCATCAGCCCCTGGTAAGGGGTTTGGCAGCTTCATGAGTGGATTTATAGATATCTGTATCCACAAATCCTTAATACGAGATATGCATTCTTTATCTTTTGAATCAAATACATCTATTTTTTGAAGTATCTCTTCGACAGACTCAGAAAAATTCTTTCCCGACTTTTTATCCCGTTTCGATTCCATATATTTTGCTAATTCACTTAGATCGGTATCTCCTTTGCTTATTCTTTCTAACACCTCTCCTAATCCACGCATAATAATCCGCAAGTTGCGGTATTCATTCAATCTTTCTCTCTTTACTAGATCTTCACGCGATTCCTCTCTTTTTTTCTGCCACATTATTTCAGGGCCCCCGAGATATTAAGAGAATTATTGACCTGTGTTTTGCTCATCTAGCGGCAATTATAATTTATTACGACGTTATTTTTCATTATCGACTGAATAATATTACTTTGGCTCTTGGGGCAATTAATGATACAAGTATTTAAAATTAAGCGACTATGATGAATAGATATTATGATATATATGATATTATTCTATCGCATGCTTCGCAGCCTAAGGCAATATATAGCTGAAACCAATAGCCTTAGCAAACATTGGGGACTACATTGCATGAGATTTTAATGGCTGAAGCAGTACCACTAAGGGCTCATGGAAGATAGCCATTCTTCAAGCTATCCTCTTGATAGATAGCTGTAAAGAAGTGTCCCCAGTACTGCTCCGGATATCCGCCCAAAGGCATAGATGGCTGCAGATATGGCCAGGGCGAAGGCGATACCTATGTCCAGCCAGTCGCCAAGGCCTCCCAGAGCGCAGATTCCTATGTTAATTTGGAGGACGGGTCCCATTAATAGAGTCCAAAAAATAATATTTCGTAGGGATTTTAGAGCTTAGCTACGCCCTATAGCCTCTTTGGTAATTTGCTTTCAAGTCTACATATGGCCCTCTTCACGCTTCGACATCAGATCGGGTTGTGGTATACCTTCCAGCAGGGCTATGCACTTAAACTGCTTGCTTCTTCGTCTCTCTGACAGACTCTATAGCGGCAATCGCACTTTTGAAGATGCATAGGTTGGCTCTAAGTATCGAGCCCTGCTCACAGGAGCAAAATATAATTGGGCTAGAATGAAACTTCTGAAAGATACATATAGAATAAAGGCAGACCAATCTAAGGAAGAACTCAGAAGAGAATCTGGCATTATGTAAGGTCTGCTGTTTTTGCCAGCTATAAAGAGGGGGATTGAATGGACCAGAATATAGTTCCGGATGCCGAGCTGGACTGCGTTGGGCTGTACTGCCCTATGCCCATAGCCAGGACCAAAGAGGAGATAGAAAATATAGATGTGGGCAAGATATTGAAGGTAGAGGCTGATGACCCTGCGGCCGAGGAAGATATCACGCGCTGGGCCAAGAGGACAGGGCACCAGGTGGTCAAGTTTGAGAAGTCTGGAAATATTATGACATTTTTCATAAAAAGGGGCAGGTGAATATGAGCAAGATACTTTATATTCAGACAAGCGGCGTTGACACACCTGAGAGGACATATGCGCCCTTCGTCCTTAGCATGACCTCAAAGGCCATGGGCATAGATGCCCAGATATTCTTCATGATCAAGGGAATAACCATAATGAAGAAGGGCGAGGCTGAGAAGATCAAGCTTGGGAGCTTTCCAAGCCTGAAAGAGGTAATAGATCAGGCTGTAACAGCTGGTATTGAGATGTACGTCTGCGAGCAGAGCAGCCAGCTCCTTGGCATTCCCAGGGGCGATTTCATACCGGCTGCAAAGATTGCAGGAGCTGCAACCCTGATAGATCTCGCAATGGACGCAGACTCGACCATGGCCTTTTAGGAGTGCCCATGTGTGGAATATATCTTGATTACCAGTCTGCAATGCCTGTAGATCCGCGGGTCAGGGAGTTTGCAGATAGATATCTAACACTGGAGTTTGGAAATCCCTCTTCGCTTCACTCAGCGGGCCTGGGAGCAAAGGCGGCCGTTGAGGAGGCCAGGGCCAATGTGGCTGCCTTGATCAATGCAGAGGACCCAAATACCATAATCTTTACTGGAGGTGCGACTGAGTCCAACAACCTGGCCATAAGAGGAACGGCTCTGAGAAACTCATCAAAGGGCAAGAAGGTCCTGGCAAGCGCTATAGAGCATATATCTGTTCTAAATGCCATGAAGGACCTGCAGAAGAGCGGCTTCGACCTGTCCCTGGTGCCGGTGGATCATACAGGCCTTGTTGATCTGGATGCCCTGGATAAATCAGTAACCAGGGACACTGTGGTTACCTCTGTAATGTATGCCAACAGCGAGATTGGCACAATTGAGCCCGTCAGAGAGATAAGCGAGATAGTCCATAAAAAAGGGATGTACCTTCATGTGGATGCCGTGGCTGCAGAGGGAAGAGTTCCAGTGGATGTTCAGAAGGACGGCATAGATCTCTTGACCCTGTCGTCCAATGACATATACGGCCCTCAAGGTGCAGGCGCGCTATACGTCAGCCCCAAGGTAAGGCTGCAGCCTGTGGTAGTGGGCGGCGGCCAGGAGCGCGGCCTGAGGCCTGGCACAGAGGACCTCTTCGCCATAGCAGGATTTGGTGAGGCTGCTCGTCTGGCCAGAGCCGAGATGCAGACCGAGAGCGAGAGGCTTTTGGCCATAAGAGATGGCCTGATTGAGGAGATATTGTTGATCGAGGACTCGCATCTTACAGGCCACCCAACAATGAGACTGCCTCATCATGCCAGCTTCAGGTTTGCGAGGATAGAGGGCGAGAGCATCCTCCTTACCATGGATGCCATGTTCAACATCCAGGTATCCACAGGATCTGCATGCTCCTCCAGGACCCTTGAGCCTTCACATGTTCTTCTGGCTATAGGCCTTAAGCACGAAGAGGCTCACGGGTCCATGGTCATGACTGCAGGCAGGTCCAACACCATAGACCAGGTGCCTGTGGTGGCCAAGGCGGCGAGCCAGACTGTCAAAAGACTCCGAGCGCTGTCTCCGCTGTAAAGAGATCAAGATTATAGAGAGGTATTTTTCATGGCACAGGTAGGCTACAGCAAAAAGGTGATGGAGCACTTCATGAACCCCAGAAACGTGGGGGTCATAGAGAATCCGGACGGATATGGGAAAGTCGGAAACCCGGTGTGTGGGGACCTCATGGAGATCTTCATCAAGGTCAAGGATGACAAGATAGATGATATAAAGTTCAGGACCTTTGGGTGCGGATCGGCTATAGCCGTCAGCAGCATGGTCACAGAGATGGCCAAGGGCAAGACCCTGGATGAGGCCATGAAATTAACCAGGAAGGATGTGGCCGATGAGCTGGGTGGGCTGCCTCCCCAGAAGATGCACTGCTCCAACCTCGGGGCTGATGCCCTTCATGCAGCCATCAAGAACTACTGGGTAAAGATTGGGAAGATCAAGGAGGAGCCAAAGAAAGAGGAGGAAACTGAGGGAGAGAGCTGCACACCTGGAGAGTCACAGTAGATCCAGGAATCAAACTTTTCGTCATTATTTTCTGGCAAAATTTTTGGAAAAATAGGAGAGAAGGGCGTCAAGCTGTGAACTTGACATCCTTCTTGGCCAGCACAGTGTTATCTGCTGCGACAATTGTAGTGGATACTACATATTCTCCTGGTACAAGGGCGCTGCCTGGCTTGAGCTGCATATTAAAGAGCCTGGAGGTGGTAGGGATTATAGTGCTTGAGCTAAGAGATGTGGCTGCATATGCCAGGACTTCACCAGTGGCGTTGCTGGTCAGGATCGACTTGGCCAGAGCCTTGTAGTGGTAGTTTCCAACATTATCCAGGAGCGCGGATACGCTTCTGGCTCCAGTGGAGCTGGGAGCGCCCAGGGTCATACTGGATATGTTGCCCAGGGTCTGAATAGTGCTGCCGTATATGGTGATGAGGACTGGCACGTCGATGGATACTGAAACAGGTGCGCTTCCATTGACCACAGAGCTGACAGGGATGCTGTGGATGTTGACCAGTGCATACCTGCCGCCATTTCCAACGCCATCAGGAATATCTCCCTCAAGAGTGATCCTCTGGGACTGTCCTGGGTCCAGAGAGAATGCGGCTGGAGTGAGGTTAAGGAAAGGCCTGGCTGTGTAAGGGCTATTATCGGTGCTCTCATCGAGCACAATATCCGAGCCGTCAGGGGCCTGGCCAAAACCTGCTACATTGGCAACGAGGTTTATGGGACGATCAGAATCGCCGTTGCTTACTGTGATCACATGCTCTACATGCTGCAGAGGAACTGCACTGATGGCAAAGACTCCTCCAGAGACCTTGAGATCGGCAGAGGCAGACCCCAAAGCCAGCAGAACTACCAAAGCGCTAAATGCCAAAGCATTAAGCATATTTCTAAATCCAATCGACATTTATACACCCCTTCATCGAATATCCCACTGCCATCGCCTCAGGTGAGGCATTTGGCCACGGGATTACTTGTATAGAATTTATAAAGAGTTCATAAGATAAATAGTTATTGGTAAAAGATCAATTGCATACTATATTTTGGATATTATGTAAAACAGCATGACATCATGCGTTGACCAAACCTTATTCTGGCAGTATTATTAAAATATGCACAAGGGTTTGACTGGCTCTCTGAATTAGACCGCAGATATATCCATGGATTAACATATGAGAAATAGAACGCTAAATACACATGCCCAAAAGCCAGTTGAAGACTCCACAGCGATCCCTCCAGGATGGGCTTCCAGGGCGCAAATTTTAAATATGATACATGCTACCATGCTACATGTTAGCATAGAGAGATGAGTCGATGAGCGAGATCGGAAAGAGCGTAAGAATTGAGAGAATAATGGACAGAGACAGCGGAAATACAGTTATAATACCTCTGGATCACGGCATTTCAGTTGGCCCCATAAAGGGGATAATCAACCTGGCCGACATGGTTGACAAGGTGGCCAAGGGCGGGGCAAACGCCGTCTTGCAGCAGAAGGGCATGGTCAGGCACGGCCACCGCGGCTACGGCAGGGACGTCGGCCTTATAGTGCACATGTCGGCCTCGACGTCGCTTGGACCCGACCCCAACAACAAGGTCCAGATCTGCCAGGTGGAGGAGTGCCTCAAGATGGGGGCAGATGCAGTCAGCGTCCATATAAACATAGGCTCTGAGACAGAATCCGACCAGCTCAGCATACTGGGATGTGTGTCCGAGCGATGTGACTTCTGGGGCATGCCCCTGGTGGCCATGATGTACCCCCGGGGAAAGAACATCCCCAACCCAAATGATGTGGAGGTCGTGGCCCATGCAGCAAGGGCAGGCGCAGAGCTTGGGGCAGATATAATTAAGACCAACTACACAGGCGATCCTGATACTTTCAGGCGAGTAGTAGAAGGCTGCCCTGTGCCTGTGGTGATAGCCGGAGGTCCAAAGACCAACACGGATATGGAGTTCCTGCAGATGATAGAGGGCGCAATGGAGGCAGGGGCCAGAGGCGTGGCCATAGGCAGAAACGTCTTCCAGCACGAGGATCCGACCAAGATGACAATGGCCATATCGGCGATAGTGAACAATGATAAGACCGCTGAAGATGCAATAAAACTGCTGAAGTAGACTCTTCAAGATATGAGTGGATCTCAGCATGCACCCCTTAAATACGACTTCACTCAGACAGGGATGATGGGTGCATGCTGATTCCTGTCAATCCTTTGATGATATCGTTATGACCGGATCATCACAAAGATTGAAGAAACCGATTTTTTGCATAATCATGAGTGCATTTGGCGTGATACTGCTTACCGCGGTCATGATCCTCTCTGCCCGTGAAGATGTTGCGGCCGTGTCTGATGACCAAGTTGGCCTCATTCTTAACACCCTAATGGTAGGAAAGAGCAGCCGGTCACAGGGGAGCCAGAGGAAAAACTTCCTGTCCTTCTGGAGATGGACCCATACAGAATGGATGTACGGGGACTGGCCAATCAGCGGAATTGAAGTGCAGAAGATATACCCTGGCTCCAGCCAGAAACTGCTGGACTTTTTCTGAACATCTCGGCCGACGCGCCTCTATATCAGTGGACTGTGCGGCTGGAAGATCTATGGCCGGACGTAAATGTTACCCAGCGGGCGACTCTAATCTGGAGACAGGAGAATCATCCTACATCTGTGGCGAGGAGTTCTCGTGGACGATCGGGAATACATCGTACAATTACACAGAAAACAACACCTGGTGAGTGAACGATAACGATCCTGCCCATGCTGCTTATGAGGCTGAGACGAACTATGAGATCGCGCTTCTACTTTACACCAGGCTGCGTGGGCAGCGGAGTGCCAAGCACATTGAATAAGATGGTCTTTGTGAAATGATGTATCACCCTCAAATTTTTTGATCTATGGGCCGATCTCACCAGCTAAAAAGAAAGGCTGCAAGAATTCACACCACATCAACTGAAAAAAGGGATTTGAGGATAACACTTGTTACATAATGGAGAAAATAGTAACATTAAAGGATACTTTTAATTGAAAAGTTCTTAAGATAAGAGCACAAAATCCGGATTAATAGGAGAATTTAAGATGTCAGATCATAATCTGGATAAAAGGAGGCTCGTGCCGTGAGGCGTTTTTCTCTGGCAGGGCTTGGGGCCGCAATCGTGCTGTCCATCATCCTCTGCAGCACCGTTATGGCTGCAGAGGAGAGAGTGAATGTGCTCACAGTTGCAGACCCCACAGGCGATTGGGGTTTCCCGTCGCCTTACGGCCACTACCTGCGCGGTCCGGGCTACATCAGGATGAGCCTGATCTTCGATACTCTGGTATGGAAGGATGAGAACGGCTATGTGCCAGCCCTGGCTGAGAGCTGGAAGATGGAGGGCGATTCCTACATATTCAATCTCAGACGGGACGTCACCTGGCAGGACGGGGAGAAGTTCACATCTAAAGACGTCGTCTTCACCTTTGATTACCTGAAGGACCACCCCTACGCCTGGGTCAAATCGGGCATAGTGAAGAATGCTGAGGCAGTCGATGATTATACAGTAGAGCTCCATCTCAACAAGTCATATGCCCCCTTCCTGGACATGGTGGCAGGCACAATGCCAATCCTTCCAGAGCACATCTACAAGGATGTAACAAAGCCCGAGGAGTTCAAGGATGACAGGGCTCTCACAGGCACCGGGCCCTATAAGCTTGTGGACTATGACAAGGCCCAGGGGACTTACCTCTACCAGGCCAATGAGAACTACTACCAGGGCAAGCCAAAAGTGGAGCAGATAAAGTTCGTCAAGGTCAGCAATGAGATGGCTGCCGCAGCTCTGAGGAAGGGCGAGGTGGACGCAGCCACGGTTCCTTCTGAGGTTGCAGGCGATCTGAAGAAAGAGAACTTCGTGGTCATGGAGGGATCTCATGACGGTATTACAAAGATCATGGTGAACCACAAGAAGGCCCCCTTCTCCGATGCCAGGTTCAGGCAGGCCCTGTACTGTGCCATAGACAGGCAGGCACTCGTGGAGATCGCCCTGCGCGGAAAAGGCGTAATCGCCAGCCCAGGGCTCTTTGCGCCTGATAACGAGTGGTGCAACCCCGATGTAGAGCAGTACCCATACAACCCAACCAGGGCCGGAGAGCTTCTGGAGAGCATGGGCTACTCTAAGGACGGCCAGTACTTCTCCAAAGATGGCAAGCCCCTGGAGGTAGAGCTCCTGATCACCTCTGTCACAGAGAATGCAGGAGAGCTGATCAAGCAGCAGCTCGATAAGGCCGGGATCAAGCTGAACCTGAGAAGCCTGGACGCCAAGACCCTGGACAGCCTGGTTGGAGAGTGGAACTTTGACCTGGCATTAAACAGCCATGGCGGAATGGGCGCAGACCCGGAGATCCTGAGCAGGATCATAGGCGAGGGCTACTCATTCAATAGCGCCCGCTACTCTTCAGACGAGAAGCTAAATGATCTCCTGGACAGGGAGGTCTCAGAGATGGACCCAGGCAAGAGAAAGGAGCTTGTCAATGAGGTTCAGGCAGTTTATGCCCAGGACCTGCCGGCTCTGCCACTGTACTATTCCGACACCTACTGGGCACATGACGGCAAAGTGGATATGTACTACACAAAGATGGGAGTGGCCAATGGCATACCCATTGCCATGAACAAGATCTCCTTTGTGAAATAGCATTGGATTTGAGACCAAGAACTGTCAGGCGGCAATGACAGGCCGCCTGTATTTGTTTTTATGAGGTGGTATTTTTAATGAAGATCGTTGTTTGCGGCAAAGGCGGAAGCGGAAAGAGCACAGTGTCTGCGCTCCTGGCAAGGGAGATGGCCAGAAGGGGCGAGAAGGTCCTGGTGGTGGACATTGATGAATCCAACTTCGGGCTTTACAAGCAGCTCGGGTTCGACCAGCCCAGGGATTTCATGGAGTCTCTGGGCGGCAAGAAGGCAATCACTGAGAAGCTCATGAAGTTCATGAGGTCCCAGGGAAGAGAAGGGCTCAAGATCCTCGACGACTTTTCCATAGAAGACATACCAGAGGAGCTGGTGTCTGGCGATGACAGCATAAAGCTCGTGGCCATAGGCAAGATCCACGACTTTGGAGAGGGCTGCGCATGTCCAATGGGCGCTCTCACAAAAGACTTTCTGGGAAAGCTCAGGACCAATGGAGAGCACATCATTGTGGACACTGACGCAGGCATCGAGCACTTCGGCAGGGGCGTTGAGGCAGGATGCGACAGGATAGTGGTCGTGGTGGACCCAAGCTTCGAGTCAGTCCAGCTCTCGGGCAAGATCTCAGAGATGGGAGCAAAGATTGGAAAGGAGGTCTTCATCGTGCTCAACAAGGTCGATGAGGACTCTGCAGAGCTCGCCGACCTCGTTTTAAAGGATAAGGTCATAGGGGCGCTGCCCAATGACCGGGAGGTCTTCAAGGCCTGCCTCAAAGGCAAGAGGATTCCAGAGATGAAGGAGATGGAGAAGATTGCAGACAGGCTGCTGGCAGCCTGAGCCTTCCAGGGATCAGACGGTCTGGATGAACAGATGCAATTCTTGAAGTGATGAAACAATGATATTGAAACAAAGCCTGAGGGAGCAGATCCTTCCCCTGCCTGTGGTGCTCATCTCCACGATCTCCAGAGACGGCATAAGAAACGCTGCCCCCTGGTCCAACTTCACGCCGGTACTCAGGCCTCTGGATGAGGTGGTCCTGGCCTCGTGGATAAAGCGCGACACGCTGGAGAATATAAGAGAGACAGGCGAGTTCGTGGTCAACATCCCGCATGCGGGCATGGAGGACGCAGTCATGATCTGCGCCAGGAACTATCCCCCAGAGGTGGATGAGTTCGAGAAGGCCGGGCTTGGGCCCAGGCCATCGACCAAGGTCAGGCCGCCGGGGATTGAGGGCTGCCTGGCCTGGGCGGAATGCGTACTTAAGGAGGAGATAGCCCGGGATAAGTTCGTCCTGGTCATTGGAGAGGTGGTACATCTGGAGGCTGACGACCGGTTCTTCAATGATAAAGGCGAGATGGATTTCCAGAGGGCAAAGCCCCTGGGTGTGATGCTTTGCCATGAGGGAATGCACTTCACGCGTCCTGTGCCATCAGGCAGATATGCTGAGTACAGGGAGATGATGAGAGATGACTGACAAAAAGGCTGAACTGAAGGTGCTGGGAATGGCCTGTGCTGGCTGTTCCGGGGCTGTTGAGAAGGCTCTTGCTGCATTGGACGGCGTTTCTTCTGCCAGAGTCGATCTGGCCAAAAAGACGGCTTATGTTGAGTATAATTCTGGAAAGCTCAACCAGGATGATCTGAAGAAGGCGGTTCAAGGCGCGGGATATAAGGTGGCTTGATGTGCAGGTCCATGATAGATCCCATCATTGATATAGACTGGAACGAGGTCTGGAAGGCCCGGATGCAGATGAGCCAGGAGTCAAGCGCAGGCAGGGACTGCGCCCGCATCTGGGAGGGGAAGGATGATGCCAGGAGATTCCTTAAGACCTCCCGGGAGAACGCTGACCGCGTTGAGAAGACTGTGGCCGGGACTGAATTCACGCCTCAGTCGAGGATTCTGGATATTGGCGCAGGACCGGGGACTCTGGCCATACCCTTTGCAAGGAAGGCCGCACATGTCACGGCTGTAGAGCCCGCCTCAGGGATGGTATCTGTGATGAGAGAGCAGATGGAGGCAGAGGGCATCAGGAACATATCCATAGTCCAGAAGCGCTGGGAGGATGTGGACATCTCCACAGACCTTTCTCCGCCGTATGATGTGGTGATAGCCTCATTCTCTCTTGGGATGCACGACATCCGGCAAGCAATAGAGAAGATGGTTCTGGCATCATCAAAGTACATCTACCTCTACCACTTTGCTGGAGACACATCCTGGGACAGGCAGTGGAGAGAGATCTGGCAGGAGCTCCACTGCAGGGAGTACATCCCCGGTCCCAAGTCAGACGTGCTCTACAACGTCCTCTATCAGATGGGGATATATCCCAATGTCAGTACATTTGGGCTGAAGCATGATCAGAGGTACTCATCAGTGGACGAGGCAGTTGAAGCTTTCAAACCTCAGGCCAAGGCTGAGACAGATGAGCAGGTGGAGGTCCTGAGGCGGTGCCTCACAGACAGGCTCATAGATGAGGACGGGTCCCTGGTCCTCCCAAGCTCTTCCACCAGGGTTAAGATCTGGTGGAAGAAGTAGCCTGGCAGCCTGAATGTTCATTTTTTATAATATGGTCAGGACCTTTCTCGCAAAATGAGCCACATTTATACTTGCGGTTGTTTCTTGTGGCAGTCCACCTGAGCAGAGGTATGATTGCTTCTCTCAGGTCGGCCCCGTCATTGGTCAGAGTATACTCGACCCGTGGTGGTATCTCTGCAAAGGATTCTCTTCTGATCAGCCCTTCGGCTTCGAGGTCTTTGAGCGTATCTGACAGAGTCTTAGGGCTTATGCCCTCCAGACCCTCCATCAGTCCCTTGAATCTCAGCCTTCCGTGGTTACCTATTGAGTTTATGATCAAAAGCGCCCATTTCTTGCTGATCACATCTATGATGCCTTTTAGTGGACACAAGCAGACGTTTTCGCATTCTTGCGGCATGGCTATACTTTCCTTGTAGATAGTGACTATGATACTATAAACTTGATAGCTTAAATACTTTACAATTGATAGTCTTGTATCAGAGGTGATAATATGCAAGAAGAATGCGGCTGCAAAGCTGGAATGCATGGGCAAGGCATTGGCGGGCATGGTGCCAGACATTCCTTCCACAGTATGTGCACATGCGGGCATAGAGGAAGGAGATTTCTCAGCAGGAAAGAGAGACTTGAGGTCCTAGAGGAGTATAGAGAATCCCTGAAAAACGAGCTGGAGGGGGTTGAGGAAGCCATAAAAGATATCAAAAAGGAGGTTTAGGACGAGGTGAAATCTTATTTTTTTCCCTTACATGAGAACCGTCCCATTTCCGTCCAGATCTAATATCTACTGGTCTTTATGCAGGACCCTCCAAAGCAGGTCGTCCCTCGGGGACAGACGTGCCCGCACCATCCGCAGTTCTTGTTGTCGTCGTGCATGTCCACACATTCACCATTGCAGGGAGTCGTAAGCTGAGGACAGGAGCAGGCTCCGTCGAGGCATGTCCTGCCAGGAGGACACCTGTTCCCGCAAGATCCGCAGTTTTTGTCATCGAACTCTGTGGATACGCAGGTTCCATTGCATGATGTTAGCTCTCTGAAGCAGGAGCATACGCCATTCATGCAGATGCTTCCAGGAGCACAGTAGTCTCCACAGCCGCCGCAGTTCAGAGAATCTGAGAGAGTATCTGTATAAACTCCCTTGCAGACCCCTCCCGGGTATGTTGATGCTGTCTGAGCTCCGGCTCCAATTTGAACAGGGGCTTCATTTTGAACAGAGGCTCCACTCTGAACAGAAGCCCCGCTCTGGATGGCTGCGGAGCCGCAGATGATCCCAAAAGCCAGCGGCACAAGCACCAGCAATAATATGTAGTTACAGCATTTTCTTTCCATCAGTATCACCTATTTAGCATCGATCTACTGATTCCAGTCGATTCGGCCCAAAGATTCTACCTGAAGTCGTGCTCCTCATCTCAATATCAACAGCCATCTTCAGACCTGATCTTTAGTGAAGTACAAAGTCAAGAGATTTTCGACATTAGTGTTACTTCAATCCATCTGAGTTAGCACGATTGCTCAATCAGGTGAGCCTGCTATTACATATAGTTGTATTAGAAAAAATAGATTGCGAATCAGAGGTTCGGGCATTAATCCCAAATCATGGACCGGGTCTTGGATCACGACTCATCTTTGATACAGTCTCTGACAGCTGTCTGGCCTTACTCAGATCTATCTCTCCCTTATCGTTGACAGTTGAGTCGTCTGCCTCGAGGTGAACCACCTTGCCAATTATCAGGGAGAACCTGTCCCTGAGAATCTCTTCATGTAGTACACATTCCATCCAGGCCAGGCAGCCTTCAATTCCAGGTGGCTTAATCCTATTGGATGGCCTGGCCTTCAGGCCTGCCATCTCAAATTCATCAACCTCTGGCTGGAAGCTCCTGGCGCAGATCATGACTGCGTCCTCCATGCCCGCAGGCGGCACATTGATCACAAACTCGCCAGTCTGGCGGATATTGTCAAGCGTGTCTCGCTTCAGCCACGAGGCTATGATCACCAGGTCCAATGGACGCTGGATGGGCATGATGCAGGACCAGGGAGCAGCATTTCTGATGCCGTCTTTTGAGATCGTTGATATCAGGACCACAGGCAGAGGCAGGACCTGGCTTCTCTTATCGGGCTCAAGGATCATATTAAACCACAGTTGTATTATATGTTATGAGGAATATAAGCTAAACGCATATAAGGGGGGGCATTTTTATTCCCTTTTGCCCGGCTCGCCCTTCGCTTTTTCAAGTATTTCTGCTATGAAGCCGGCCTTTGCGTCTGTGTAACGCCTCCTCTCATACTTGTGCTTCTCTGCGAGCCTCATCTTAAGTTCAGCATAGGCCGCGGCGTCCTCGTCATGTTCAGTGAGCCAGTCCCTGAAGATGGTATGGTTCCTCTGGTGGAGGCTCCCCTCTTTGACAATATGAAGGTGGAAGCAGGCGCTCTCAAGGCGTTTCCCAAGACAGTAGAACCACTCGGGATGATCCTCTGGAGTGACATCATCGTATCCTGCGCCCAGAAGCAGGCGCTGGCACTCATCGGCAGCCTTACTGTCGGCTACTCCTGCAAGGATATCGACTATATCCTTGCTCTGGAGGCCAGGGACGCTTGTGCTGCCGATGTGCTCTATGCTCAGGAGGAGCTGCCCTGCAGTCATCTCCAAGACACTCTTCTCCTCCTCGTAGATGCGGGGCCACAGAGGGTTGTAGGGGTGGATGATGACGGGAGCTGTGGGGGCCACAATCGCATTCTGGTGCCGGGATTCAAAAAGCTGCCGGAATAAGAAAAGAGATTAATCCTCGACCCGACCAGCCTTTTGGTCTGGGCCTCTTTTGGATACAGCATCACCTCATGTGCATTCCCGGTCTCGACGATTCGTCCCTCACCCATGACTGCGATCCTGTCCGCCACCCTTTGCCTTTGTCCTCCGCTCAGGCTCTCGCAGTGCCTGAGTATGAAGTCGTCTGTGGACGGCAGCCCGACAGACTGGAACGCGCTTTTGACAAGGTCCGCTCTCTCTCCTGAAGGCTCAAGCCTGTTGATCTCCTGAGGTTCCTTTACAGCATCGAGCACAGTGAGCCTGGATTTTGTGGAGCTGATCGGGTCCTGCAATACTATCTGTATCACCCGTCTCTTTTTGGAGCCTTAAGAGAAGATCTCTGACGTTATCAGATTTTTTGATCATAGAATATTAAATAGTATTACCTTTAATGAAAAAATTCATAAAGGTGCAGGTCATAGCCCATCCAATTGGAGGAATTATAAGTGAATCATATTAGGGAACTGATAGCTGCAGCACTTCTCCTGGCTGTGGTTCCAGGACTGGCTTTTGGCGATAATGCAGTCGTTGGAGAACTGGGTTCCAGGGCTGCAAAGGCGGCAATGGAGCAGCTCAATATAGAGGAAGGCGATTCCGGAGTCCTGATATTGACCAATGCAGGGCACGCCGTAGTGGATGGTCAGACCACTCTTGCGGCGATCAAGGGCATCACTGATGAGAGCGGGAACAGCCTCGGTGATGGCAACCTCTTCCAGGTTCTGCGTCCTTATTGGAAGCCTCTCTGGTTCTACTTCTTCAACAAGGCCACTGGTGATGCGGTCTTCATGGAGGCAAAGAGCCAGGTCCTGAATAAGAGCCTGGATGAGTTCAAAGCTCTTCCAGATGTAGAGGTCTTCAGCAAGGTCTCCAGGGCCAATGTCGATATCGACTACCTGAAGAACCACACAGATGAAGGCAATGTGACCTTCGACGGCAAGGCCTTCAACGGCAATGAGTTCTCCCTGGCCGGGATATCCAACGTCTGGGCTCGCGGAGCATCACTGGACTTCATACAGTATGCCTGCTTCCACGACCACCTCTGCCCCGGAGTGACAAGCGGCCTCTTCCTGGCAGAGTACGTCGAAGAGAAGCTGCCAATAACCAATATCTCTGCAGAGAGCTACAAGGTCATAGCCTGCCCCAACTGGTGCAAGGACGACCTCCTGCAGATGCGCTGGGACGCAACGCCTGGAAAGGGCGGCATGTACGTCATGGCTCTGACAGACAGGGAGAGGGCTGCAGTGCCGGGCATAGCAGGGATTTACATCCGCTGGAATGAGACTGCCAAGCAGGGCGACGCCCTTGTCCTGAGCTACAACTCAAGCTCAGTCAAGTCCGGCTGGACGGGACCTGCCTGGGGAAGCAAGCTGGCCTCAGATGTGGTCCTCATGGATTATGTAGACAGGCCTGAAGCATTTGTATCCACGATAAAGGAGTTCAAGGTCGATGCTGCAAAGCTGGCAGAGCTCCAGAATGCAGGAATGCATCCCCTCAAGGTGGCAGGAGTATTATAGGCACACCTTATGCCGGGATTCTGATGGAGGGTCTGCCGCAAGGCAGCTCCTCCAATTCATGTATAAGACAACTCTATCTGTCTGAGCTAAAAGATTTGACCTGAGTCATATCTCCTGGGATATCAACAGTGGCTTTATATAACGGCCCTTTGCCATTGGGACTTTTCTGAGAATAAGTGTTAAATAATGCCATTATCATGCAAATGAGTATGAAATCTTGTTTGATGGCAGTCTTGGGAATTCTCAAAAGCTCAAAATCCGATCCGGCATCTTCAGTCCACAGGGTGTGAGACCATAGCGGCATATTCTGTTGAGACTTATGGCCTCACAAAGAGGTTCACACTTCACAGGGGCCTGATCGACCTCATCTCAAAACCTATGAAGCGCGATGAGTTCACGTCCCTGAACTCAGTCAGCATCAATGTCAGGGAAGGCGAGGTCTTTGGACTGATAGGCCCAAACGGGGCTGGCAAGACGACTCTGATCAAGATCCTCTGTACACTGATCACCCCCACATCTGGCAGGGCTTATGTAAACGGCTATGACGTGATAAAGGAGAGTTCTGACGTGCGAAGGTCCATAGGCTTTGTCACAACCGACGAGAGGAGCTTCTACTGGAGGCTGACAGGCCGCCAGAACCTGGAATTCTTTGCAGCACTCCACAACATCAGGGGAAATGAGGCAAGAGAGAGGATAGGCGAGCTCCTCAGATCGATGGACCTGTCAGAGAGGGCAGATGAGCTCTTCATGGGCTACTCTGCAGGGATGAAGCAGAGGCTGGCCATAGCCCGGGGGCTCTTAAACGAGCCAAGCGTCCTTTTCATGGACGAGCCCACAAGGAGCCTGGACCCTGGAGCGGCCAGGAGCCTTAGAGAGCTCATCAAGAGCTATATAGTAAATGAGCAGGGAAAGACAGTCTTCCTCTCAAGCCACAACCTGGATGAGGTCGAGGACCTCTGCCAGAGGATAGCCATATTCGACAGGGGCAAGGTCAGGGCTACAGGGACCGTCAACGGCCTCAAGGAAGGCTTGGGGTCAGAGGCCACACTCTGCGACGTCTTCTCGTCTTTTACAGGAAAGCAGTTCTCTGATGAGATCGCTTTCATCAAGCCCCGCATAGAGAGGAGCCACAGGCATGGCGGTTTTGGAAGGAGGGGATGATTTTTATGATCTCACCAGATCTTTCATTCAGAAAGGCCGGGTCGTTTATAAAGAGGAGCTACCTCCTCCAGATGAGCTACAAGCTTGAGTTCTTTCTGAGGCTTTTTTTTGCATTCTTCAACATACTCACATACTACTTCGTGGCAAAGCTCATAGGGACATCTGCCGCCCCGTACCTGAAGCCCTATGGAGGAGACTACTTCTCATTCGTCCTGATAGGCATCGCCTTTTCCACATACCTCATGGTGTCACTTCGAAGCTTCTCTGAGAGCATAAGAGACGAGCAGATGATGGGAACTCTTGAGGCCATGCTGGTCACGCCCACAGATACCACTGCAGTCATAACCCTCTCAGCCCTCTGGAGCTTCATAGTCGCATCCCTGCGTGTCTTTCTCTACCTTCTCATAGGCATCTTCCTTGGTGCAAAGATAGCAAACATCAATGTCATAGGGGCAGGAATCCTCCTGGTCCTGACTGTTATCTGCTTTGGAAGCATTGGCATCCTCTCTGCAAGCTTCATAATGATCTTCAAGAGGGGCGATCCGATAAACATGCTCTTCATGAGCACATCAGAGCTCTTTGGAGGCGTCTTCTTCCCGGTTGAGCTCTTTCCGGGCGCCCTCCAGGGCATCTCGCACCTCCTTCCAATGACCTACTCGTTAAACGGCATGAGGCACGCCCTGCTTCAGGGATATTCTCTTGGAGGACTTGCGCCTGACATACTTGCCCTGATCATCTTCTCACTGATACTCCTGCCCCTGAGCCTGCTCATATTCAGGTACGCTGTGGTGAGGGTGAAGGAGGAGGGGACCCTCGTCCAGTATTAATTTTCTTTTTTATATTGCATCTTTATGCCACTATTTTTGCCATAGGTATTAACATGTGTTATTTAATGCGCAAATCTTAAGTATGAGAATGCAATTAGCACGTATTATGACAAGACTAAAAAAAAGTGCTAAGACGGGCTGCCCGGGATTGGGACAGGGCCCGTCTCTGCGCTCAGGCGTCTCACTGCATCCCGGCCCAACTGGAAGATCTCTTTTAGTCATGTGTCTTTTGGCGGTTTTATTCTCCTGCTCCATTGCAGGGGCGTCATACCCAAAGACCTTCACAGATACCCAGGGACGTGAGATCACACTCGACAAGCCGGTTGAGAGGATAATCACAAGGTCTCCTGACGAGGCAAGGATAGTTGTAGCCCTCGGGGCCGGCGACATGATGATAGCATCAGAGCAGTCCTCCAAGACCTGCCTGTGCCCTGTAACGCTTGGCAACACGACAGAGGGCTGCAAGGACTGCTATGAGAGCATCATAGGCGGCAGGATGCCCGACCTTCCTGAGATCAGCACGAGATACGATATTTATTACGAGAAGATAGCTGCCCTGAAGCCCGACATAATCTTTTGCGGAAGCCTCAAGGACGCCGAGGCATTTGAGGAGAAGATCGGCTGCCCTGTTGTGGTTCTGGGCGGTCAGGGATGGGACTTCGGAGATGATGGGTACTTCAAGAGCATAGAGGTTGCGGGCAAGGCCCTGGATAAAGAGGAGAGGGCAAAGGAGTTCAAGGACTTCATAAAGGGAAAGATAGACAAGGTGAAATCAGTCACTGACAAGATCAGTGAGGATAAGAAGCCCAAGGTCTACTTCGCATCCAGGGGTGCGACAAAAGCATTCTACGATCCAAAGGAGGGCAGGGACTTCACCAGGACTGAGCCAACATACGATCCGCTGGACGCCGCAGGCGGCATAAACGTTGCATCGGGGATAAACGGCTCGACTGTCAATGTGGGCCTTGAGCAGATAATAGCCTGGAACCCGGACTACATAATAATAGCAAACAACCTGGCTGGAAATAACACAGGCCTCGACTTCATAAAGTCAAGCCCCGAGCTTCAGTCCATCAATGCCATAAAGAAAGGAAACATCTACAACTGCTTCTCACCCCACTGCCGCGGGACGCCTCCTGACAGGAACCTCTTAAACATGATGTACATGGCAAAGCTCTTCCACCCAGACGAGTTCAGGAACCTGGACCTGGAGGAGGAGGGCAATGAGATCTTCAAGGAGTTCCTCGGGGTTGATAACGTCTTTTCAGAGTACGCAGACTACCTCGTCTGGCCAAGAGAGTATCTGAAGAGCATCAATCAGGGGTGAGGACTGTGCCTGGAATCATCAACTGGGACGGCCTTTGGAAGGCCGCCCATTCACGCGGATTTGGACGCGGTGGCGAGGACCTCGCATCTCACTGGGACAGAAAGGCCAGGGAGTTCAACCGCAGGGTCATGAGGAACACTGAGAGGTCGAGGCTCCAGGTGGCATCCATGGAGCTTCTGCCCCACGAGACTGTTTTAGACATCGGCGCTGGCACTGGCAGGCTGGCAATTCCAATGGCTAAAGCTGCAAAAAAGGTGACAGCCATCGACCAGTCGGGCGGGATGCTCTCATGCCTCAGGGAGAACATGCAGGCGCAGGGTGTCACCAACATAGAGTGCATCCAGAAGAGGTGGCAGGACGTCGGGCCCGGAGATCTGCCTGTTCACGATGTAGTCATCTCTTCAAACTCACTTGGCGTATATGACCTCAGGGAGGCTCTGGCAAAGATGGACTCCCTTGCAATCAGAGCAGTGTACATATTCACATTTGCAGACCACAGGAGGGACGACGGCTTTAGAGAGTTCATGATGACTGATCACCGCAGAAGGCCCGAAGGCTTTCCACCAGACTACCTGGTGATCTGCAACCTGCTTGCGGATATGGGCATCTATGCAGATGTAGAGATTAAAAGATCCGAATCAGATGAGCGCTACACTGGCATTGAAGAGGCAGTCCTCAGCTGGAAGGAGATCTTCGACGTGCCAGATGAGATGGTGCCAAAGCTCAGGGAGTTCCTGTCAGGGAGGCTCGTCCCTGACGGAGATGGTGTAAGGATGCACAGAAGCTCAAATCAGGCCAGGATCTCCTGGCGGAAAGCCGGGGTTTAGGAGGGGTCAGCCTGATCTCCCCGACTTTATTTCTGGCCTGCCTTGCAGCAGTTGCTGTTATGTTCTTAGTCTCTGTCAAAGTTGTGAGGCAGTATGAGAGGGCTGTCATCTTTCGCCTTGGAAAGCTTAAGGGCGAGAGGGGTCCCGGGATATTCTTTCTGGTCCCCCTTGTGGACAGGATGGTGAGGGTTGACATGAGGGTCCGAGAGCTAGACGTTCCAAAGCAGACAGTGATCAGCAGAGATAACGTCACACTCGAGGTTGATGCAGTGATCTATTACAAGGTGACTGACGCCACGAGGGCGATCATAGAGGTCGAGGACTACGAGGCTGCAACCCTCCTCCTGGCCCAGACCACTCTGAGGGACAACCTGGGTCAAAACCAGCTCGACACCATCCTCTCAGACAGGGACAGCCTCAATAAAAGGATACAGGAGATACTCGACCTGGTGACTGGTCCCTGGGGCATGAGCGTTGTGATGGTGACCATGAGAGACGTGGCCCTTCCAGAGAACATGCTGCGAGCCATTGCAAGGCAGGCCGAGGCTGAGAGGGAGAAGAGGGCGAGGATAATCCTGGCAGAAGGCGAGCTGCAGGCGTCTCAGATGATGAACGATGCCGCAACCATGTACGAGGACAAGCCATCTGCCCTCAAGTTAAGAGAGTTCCAGACTCTGGCTGAGATTGCAAAGGAGAAGAATCTGATAGTGGTCTCATCTGGATCCGACGGCTTTCACAGAGCCTCTGATGCATCCATGATGATGGCCCTTGCCAGGGCGGCTGCTGACAAATGACAGGCTCATTCTTCAGGGGCAGGCCGTTTACAGGCCAATCGAAGTCCAGGAGGACAGGAAAGAGGAGCCGTATGCAGTGGTCCCACGACAGGTTCAAGCTCTTCAGGTCGGCATTCGTGGTTGCAGCAGTAGCAGTCCTCCTGCTCCTCACAGGGTTCATTATAACTCTTGGACCTCTCAACATATCTGTCTCAGACGCCTACTTCGCCATCCTTGCCCGGTTCTACCCGGGGTACTTCCAGGTCGAGGAGCTCACCTCCCGGGTCGTCTGGAACATAAGGTTTCCAAGGATAATGGGCGGCATAATGGCCGGGTTTGGGCTTGGCATTTGCGGGTGCGTCATGCAGGCGGTCCTTAAAAATCCGCTTGCAAGCCCGTTTACTCTTGGAATCACAGCAGGTGCCCAGTTTGGAATATCCGTGGCTGCAGTAGTTGGATTTTCCCTCATTGGAGGTCCCTACTTCATAATAGGCAATGCATTCATCTGCGCCCTGCTGTGCTCTCTACTCATAGTTGCCCTTGCTGCAATCAAGGGAGCCTCATCAGAGAACCTGGTGCTCGCAGGAATTGCAGTAAACTATTTTTTTACATCCATAAGCCAGCTCCTGAAGTACTTTGCATCAGACGAGCAGCTCAGGCTCATGACCAACTGGGGCATGGGAGACCTGGCAGCTTTCTCCTGGGCAAACTCAAAGATCCTCCTTGGAGTGTTCATCCTATGCTTTCCCCTACTCATGTCCACCTCCTGGGACCTCAATATCATGACTGCCGGCGATGCTGCAGCCAAGAGCATAGGAGTTGAGGCCGAGAGGGTCCGGATATTCATAATGGTGATCTCAAGCCTGCTCGTGGCAACTATAGTCTGCTTCGTAGGGACGATCGCCTTCGTGGGCCTGGTTGCACCACACATGGCAAGGATGGTGATAGGCGGAGACCACAGGTTCCTCATACCGGCCTCTGGAGCGCTTGGAGCACTGGTTCTAATATCAGCAGACGCTGTTGGAATGAACCTGATAGCTCCAACCATCATCCCAACAGGGATCATGACGTCCATTGTGGGCGTCCCGTTCTTCATGTACCTCATGATGAAGGGAAAGAGAAAGGAGTTCTGGGCATGATGATAAAGCTCCAGGCGCTGGACCTGACCTTTGGGTACGGCAGCCATCCTATACTCAGCAATGTGAGCTTTGAGATTGCGCCGTCGCGGCTTGTGACTGTTGTGGGCCCAAACGGCTCTGGAAAGTCGACCCTGATCAGGTGCATGGACAGGATAATATCTCCAAAAATGGGCAGGATACTCATAGACAGGAAGGACCTGACTGAGATGACCAGGATGGATATGGCAAGGTACCTCTCATATGTGCCCCAGAGCTCTGTCAGGGTCTTTCCCACAAACGTCTTTGATACTATACTCATGGGACGCAGGCCCCATATAGGCTGGACTGGAAGCGTTATGGACGAGGAGAAGGTCTGGGATGTCCTGCGTCTCCTGGATATTGAGCATCTGGCCATGAACAACTTCGACGAGCTCTCAGGCGGCCAGCAGCAGAAGGTCCTGATTGCAAGGGCCCTCGTCCAGGAGGCACAGGTCATGCTCCTTGATGAGCCCACGAGCAACCTCGACATCTGGCACCAGCTCGATGTAATGAACATCATAAGGGGCGTCGTGAAGAAGGGGGGGATCACTGCAGTCATGGCACTTCACGACCTGAACCTGGCATCCGCCTACTCAGACCGCATAATTATGATGAACGGTGGGAGGATAGTTGCAGCCGGCGATCCGTCGGCGGTCATCACTGAGGAGAACATAGCATCAGTATACAGGGTAGAGGCTGCTGTGAAAACCATGTCGGACAGGCCTGTGATCCTTCCCCTCAGGCAGATCAGAGAAGGGCAGGTTTAGCCACTTTTCTTTTTATCTCCTGGCACTTTTTATTACGAAAATTCTAAACAGTATGATTTTTATATCATCAAACCAAAAATAAGTGTGAACGGATCGGCTGTGAACCAGATGAAGCTGAAAGAACCGTGACTGTGAACCTGCCAGAAATGGATTATAGATGGAATCAGGGATAGAAAAAAGGGAGGATATGAGCTCATCCTCCAGCTAGAGCACCAGATGCTTGTTATAGTTCAGCACATCGGCCATGGTCCTGGCCCCATCTACTGAGCCCGGGAAGTTGGTGAAGACGATGCGCCTGGCGTTTATGCCTTTATCGTGAAGCGCCTCTTCTATGCCCTTGGCCATCTCTCCAGATTGCATGTTCTCTATGACGTAGGCCACGCCCTCATACCTGGCAGGGTTGGCATTGATATCGTCCACGATCTTCGCAGGAGTCTTGGTGCCGTTCATTGCGAACTCCGGGGCGAATACACTCACCACATCCATGCCCAGCCAGTTCTTGACCGGCTCCTGCTGCCAGATCATGACTACGACCTTGGTCTTGCTCAGCTGCTCCTTTTCGGCCTGGTTTGGCTCCGCAGCGTCGAATGTCTTCACATAATCGTTATAATTCTTCTCGTAATAGGTCTTGTTTGCAGGGTCTTTCTCCTCCAGCCAGCCCTTCACCTCAGTGGCCAGCAGCCCTGAGTTCTCGGGCGTGTTCCAGCTCCTGGAAGGCTTGGAGACTGATTTCCAGGCGGCAGTGCCATACTCGTTGGCCTTCATAAAATCGTTTACTGCTGGCATGTTATATCGCTGGTCGTTGGTGTCATTGTAAGCCACGAACATATCCGCGCTCCCTATGAAGTCCTTATTGAGCTGGATGCGGCTCGGGATTATATCCGACTGCAGATGAGGACAGAGGGTTGGGTCTGCAATGGATATAGCCTCGACCCTGTCGCCGCCTATGAAGGTCACCGGGTCCATGAGCACGCTTGTGGTGCATACAACCTTGAGCTTTGCATTGGCCTGATCGGCACAGGCAGGGGCGATCAAAAACATCGCCAGTATCAATATGGCCACGCTGAATAATCGTTTGGTGATCATGCGTGTCATCTATTGCTACTAAATATTTAAGTGTTAGCACTAGCAACTCTGAATTCAGCCAGTAGTATCACAAAAAGGGAGACTCTAGGATGAAAATATGATGCATGGGCCTTCACCTTCTGGCAAGGAAGGAGCTATCAGCATCCACTGCCATTCTTCTGGCGACCTCCGCAGGCATCCCAATAGCCATATGGCCTTCTGGCAGCCACTCCCTCGAAGAGGGGTCTGTGGGCCCGACAAAGACCCCGCCGCCGGGGATGTTTTCTGCCATGCCTGCCGGGTAGGTGACAAGCGTTGCGCAAGACGGCCCCCAGGGAACTGATATTGAGCCGAGGATATCCGAGCTCCTGAAATGGGCAAGGGCGCAGAGATCCCTGATCTGTCCTGCAGTCCCGAAGCAGACGATGCACCTGACCCCCGGGTCGCTGCTCATCTCCTCACAGCGCCTCATCACCGTATATCTGCCAATGGCCGTTATTCTTCCAAGGGCGCCATAGGTCCTGCGAGCTACATACTCATCTTCTTTCAAGCGCTTGGGGGCGATATCTTCCAGATCCTTTGACCCTGTGGATATAAGGCCCATCAGCCTCGGGTCAAATGGACCATATCCAAACCATGCCGGCCCGCCCATGCACCGGCAAAATGGCTGGTCAGGCTAGTCTCCGACGTATATTGGGCCTGACACCCTGCCCACTGCCATCTGATACATAGAAGAAGCCAGGCAATTGCAGATAGACGCTGCTCGTATGCCCTCTTCAGGCATACTATCCGATCCATAGATACATACGGGCCTGGTCTCCAGTCTCAGGGCACGGGATAGCGCCGCCCCAATCTCCTCTATAGAAATTCGTGACATATATCATGGGATTTCAATGCATCTTGGCTGAGATCCTTCTCTTGAATGAGAACAGCACGGATATCCCAAATGTCCCTGTGAGAATCAGTGCGACCAATGGTGCTATTGGGAGCGTGTACTCAAACCCGGCCCATACTCCAAAAGCGCTTGTAGATAGGGCCACCAGCGGCGCCACGATGAACATGCTCTTGACATTGAAGCAGAACTGGCCTGCAATGGCTGCAGGCGTCACCAGCCATACGAATATCAGAAGTCCTCCAAGGATATTGAGGCTCAGAGCCACTGACAGGGCTATGATAAAGAGCAGAATATAGTAAACCACCCTGACCTGCATCCCTGAGGCCTCGGCGATCTTCATGTTGAACATTATGGCCGAGATCTCCTTGTAAAATGCCATGACGAACAGTACCGTGACTGCAGAGACAGCTGCCAGTGCATAGATCTCCTCTCTGTACAGGGAGACCACATCGCCAAAGAGCAGGGAGCTTGCAGAAAGGCCCTTGCCCATGTACTCCATGTACGATATCAGGAATATGGCCACAGCCATGGACATGGCAAAGAGCACCCCGAGTGTGGCATCTGCAGCCATCTTGGCCTTATCGCTCACCGGCCCTATGATGGCGGCCACGCCTACGCTGAAGAGTATGGCTGCAATCTGTGAGCTCACCCCCTGGTACATGCCGATGGCAGCGCCGGCGAAGGCCGCGTGGGACATGGTGATGCCAATGGAGGAGAGGTTCATCCTTGATATGATGACCCCCAGAATGCTGCAGGCAATGGAGGCAAAGACCATGGCCTCCACAGCATGGCAGACAACGTTATTCTGTATCAGAGGCTCCAGCAATCAGCCCACCACGCACTCTTGCCTCAGGATGCATTCAACATCTCCGGCTTTGCACTTGGTGTCATAAGTGATCCTGCCGGAGTTCATGACCACCAGGCGGATGCCTATGTCCGGGAGGCCGTCAAAGGCGTGAGAGACCATAACTATAGGGATCCCGCACCGGGCCAGATCCAGGAGCACGCCCTGGAGATCTTCCCTGGCCCGGAAGTCCAGGTTGCTGAAAGGCTCGTCCAGGAGCATGATCTCCGGACCTTTGGCGATGTTGTGGGCGATCATGGCTTTCTGCTGCTGGCCGCCGCTTAGAGTTCCTATGGCCTTCCCTGCCAGGCCTTCTATGCCCACCAGGCCCATCGCCCTCCTGGCCGCCGCGCGATCGGCCTCAGAGGGCCTTCTAAGCAGCCCAATCCGGCCGTAGTGACCCATCATCACCACCTGCTCGACTGTGAAGGGCGTAAATGGATCGAAGTAGAAGTTCTGTATGACATAGCCCACCTTTTTCCTAACCTCTGCGCCGCAGCTGCGGACGTCCAGGCCGCACACCCTGGCATTCCCGTGAGTGATCCTGACCATGCCGTTTATCGACTCAAGCAGAGTGGTCTTGCCGGCGCTGTTTGGGCCGCCTATGACCACATATTCGCCTCTGTCAACAGAGAGGTGGAGATCCTTAATGATTGGCTTATCATCTCCCTCGTATGCGGTGTAGATGCCCTCCAGCTCTATGAGGCTCAATTCCATCGCCTCACAGGCCGGACCTGGTGCAGAAGAGTTCAGAGTCCGGCGTCCTGTACATATCTTCGGCCAGCTTCTCTATGAGAAGGGGGTAGCTGTCATCGCTCTTTTGAGGGAACTTGATTGGCATGGGTTTTATAACCATATTTTTCCCATTAGATGAGAACTCACACAGGATCTCGTCACTGGGACAGATCTCTATGTTCTTCTTGCCAAGAGTGCAGCCGCTGCCGATCTGTATTCCATCTGCCACGCAGGACTGTGGCGGTTCCCCTGAGCAGTGGACTGAAGCCTTCATCTGGAACGGGTCGCTGCAGAAATGCAGCCTGACATATCTGCCCATCCTGTAGCCAAGGACGATATATGGTCCAAGATGGCCATGGAACGCCGCAAGGTCTTCTATCGAATACTCCTTATTGATGCCTGTATATTTACATCCGCCTGTCTCGTGCATGATCGTTGATGCCCTCCTTGCGCTTTGACTATTTATCTATAATACCTGGTGACACATATTTCCTATTTGAGCGTATTGATTAACACTGTTATACGACGAGATCTTAAAAAAGGTTACAGATCCTGCAGTTATTCTTTTTCTTATGTTTAAAAAACAATTGTTATTGGAAATATTCATAAATAATGCGCATATCTTCATACGATCGTAGCATCAAAATGGAGAGTGATTCAATTCCAGTAGAAATGGTGCTGAGGCCAATAGGACTCATTCATACCCCTTACAAAACCAGGGGCCAGGCTCCGCGTCAGGGCCGATTGGCAGATGATCTCTGCGAGATAGAGGTTCATGAGAGGTACATCCAGGGCTTAAAAGACCTGGACATGTCTCACCTGATAGTTCTCTACTGGCTCGACAAGGCAGACAGAGAGAAGCTGACTGCAGTCCCGCCCCACGACGGGAGGGAGCACGGGGTCTTTGCCACAAGGTCTCCGGACAGGCCAAACCCTATCGCCCTGGATATAGTTGAGCTTCAGAGGATTGAGGGGAACAGGATAATAGTCAGGGGTATGGATGCCCTGGACGGCTCAATACTGCTGGATATCAAGCCCTACTCTCCAGAGATAGACTGCATTCAGGGCGCCAGGGGCGGGTGGCAGGACAGTTGCTCCAAAAAGCAGTGAGCCTTCTTGGTATCTTGAAGGATCCGGTCAGAGGCCTATCCAGGTACAGTGACTCGATTGCCAACTATGCCATAGCCCTGGCATCGATCCTGACACTCAACTTCGTCCTGCCAAGGATTATGCCTGGAGACCCGTTTCATGCCATATACGGCGACGAGGCCCTGATGAACATGAGCCCTGAGATGGAGGCAGAGATCATCCGCAGGTTCTCACTGGACTCGACCTGGAGCGAGCAGTTTGTTGCATATCTCTCGGGCCTTTTGAGGGGCGACCTGGGTTACTCTTACTTCTACGGCATCCAGGTAACAGACGTGATACTCACATTCCTGCCATGGACCATCCTTCTGGCAGGCCTCGCCCTGGTCATATCCACATTTCTTGGAGTGATGATTGGAATTGAGTCAGGCTACAGGCGCGGCTGCGCCATAGATAGGATGCTCATGGCCGGCCTCATGTTCCTGAGCGGATTTCCACACTTCTTTGTTGGAGTTCTCTTTCTCCTACTCTTCAGCGTGACCCTGGGCATCATGCCTCTTGGCGGGTCGGCCACGCCCTATGCTGGCCTGACTGGACTTGATTATATCCTGGATCTTCTCCACCACCTCACTTTGCCGCTGGTCACACTCGTGATAGTGCAGCTAGCACCCACCTACCTCCTTTCGAGGAACACAATGGTCACAACACTTGAGGAGCCGTTCATGACAACTGCCAGGGCCAAGGGTTGCACTGAGGCCGCAATCAGGTACCGCCATGCAGGACGAAACGCCCTCCTACCGGTTGTGACTGCAACAGGCATCCACATCCCCCGAATGCTGACTGAAATCATCCTCGTGGAGATCGTCTTCTCATACCCCGGTGCCGGGACTCTCCTGAATAACGCCCTGAGCGCCAGGGACTACCCCCTGATCCAGGGGATTCTACTGATGATGACGATCTCAGTGCTCACAATCAACCTTGCAATAGACTTCCTGTACAGCAGGATCGACCCGAGGGTGAGATATGCACACTGATCCATGGGGCCACCTGACTGGCGACGCAGCTGGACTGGCAGGGCTTGTGATGATCTTTCTGGTCGCAGCCGCTGCAGTTATTGGTCCTGCCATATCCCCCTACTCTCCAAACGGTTTTTCAAGCGACATATTCTCACCGCCGTCATCAGACCACATCCTTGGAACTGACTTCATGGGCCAGGACATACTGACCAGGCTTCTATTCGGAGCCAGGACGTCCCTTATGATCGGTCTTGGAGCCGCCATTGTATCTTCGACGCTCAGCCTTGCCATCGGCGGCACTGCTGCACTCTTCGGCGGCCTGTACGACCGCATAGTGATGAGGTTTGTGGATGCTATGATCTCAATGCCAACAATCATCATAGCCATACTCGTAGCATCCTACATCAGGCCAAGCCTCCCCTTGCTCATAGCTCTCATCTCATTTCTCTCCTGGCCCGAGGGGTCCAGGGTGATAAGGGCCCAGGTTCTCTCCCTGAAGGAGACGGGCCATGTCCGTGCTGCAAGGACCTTTGGAGCAGGGTGGCTGCACATTCTAAAAAGCCACATAGTCCCCGATCTTGGCCCGATACTCGTTGCAATAATAATCCAGGATGCGAGGAGGGCCATATTCATGGAGGCGGGGCTGTCCTTTCTGGGAGTTACCGACCCTTCAATGACCAGCTGGGGGAAGATGATGCATCAGGCACTCGGGTTCTCGTACCTCGATGTGTGGAAGTGGTGGCTCCTTCCCACGGGCTTTGCTTTATCGATCACAATAATGAGCCTGAGCTTCATTGGGTCTGCACTTGAAACTGCACTTGACCCGAGGCTGAGGCGCTCGAAGAATAAGATAGTGAGGTGGATACAGTGCTCCAGATCGAAGGCCTGAGCGTCTCTTATGGCAGCCAGAAAATACTGAAAGATGTGAGCTTTTGCCTTGACCGGGGCGAGTCCCTGGCGATAATAGGCGAGTCTGGAGCCGGCAAGACGACTCTTGGCAAGTGCATACTCGGGCTTGCAGATGGAGACGTCTTTGGAGAGGTCAGGTTTAATGGAGACGACATCCTTGATATGAGCCAGGATGAGCTCAGGGAGATCAGGGGCCGGGATATTGCAATGGTCTTCCAGAATGCCGAGGACGCATTGCATCCTCTGTACACAGTAAGCGATCAGGTAATAGAGGCCATCAGGGTCCACGGCCCAGACGGCGATGAAGTGTCCAGGAGGGCCTACGGGCTCCTCGAAGCTGTCGGGCTTGATAGGGATAAGGCCGACTCGTACCCCCACCAGCTAAGCGGAGGACAAAAGCAGAGGGCGCTCATTGCAATGGCACTTGCAAACGACCCGGAGGTCCTGATACTCGACGAGCCCACAGCCTCACTCGATGCCATGACCAAGGCAGACATAATCCAGCTTCTGAGGTCTGCCGCCTCTGGCAAGATATCTATTGTCGTGACCCACGACATATCCCTGGCAGCAAAGCTCACATCAATGACTGCAGTCCTCTATGCAGGCCGGATACTGGAGACAGGCAGGACCTCAGATATAATATCGGGCCCGCGCCATCCCTACACGAGGGGGCTTCTCAGGTCTTATCCAAACATGACCACCACCAAGGACCTCCAGGGCATACCCGGGAGGATGGAGCAGGGAGTTGAGGGCTGCCCGTTCCACGAGCGCTGTACCCAGAAGGTAGACAGGTGTGCCAGTGACGTGCCGGCCCTGGTGGAGTCTGGCGGCAGGATGATCGCATGCCACAGGGGTGGGGTGGTGCCCCTTTTGAAGGTGAGAGGGCTTTGCAAGTCTTTTGAGGGCCACAGGGTCCTTGACTGCATAGACCTGACTCTCTTTGAGGGCGAGACCGTGGCCGTGGTCGGTGAGAGCGGATCTGGCAAGACCACCCTCTCCAGGGCCATAATGGGCCTTGAGGTCCCGGACTGCGGCGAGATAGAGATTGATTGCAGCCCTGTAAATGCCAGAGATAAGAAGTTCTATGAGAAGGTTCAGATGGTATTTCAGAACCCAAGGGACTCCATAAGCCACAGGATGAACATCCTCCAAGCGGTCAGAGAGCCTCTGGATGTCCACAAAAAGGGCAGCGAGGACGATAAGCTGCGCTCTGTCAGGCGCGCTCTTGATGATGTAGAGCTCTCATATGATGAGAAGTTCCTTGCCAGGTACCCTCACACCCTCAGCGGCGGTGAGGTCCAAAGGGTGGCTATAGCCAGGGCTCTTGTGCTTGGCCCAAAAATTCTGATCGCAGACGAGCCCACATCAGCTCTGGATGCAAGCGTCCAGGCAAAGGTGCTCAGGCTGCTTCTGGATATCCAGGAGAAGAGGGGACTATCCATGCTCTTCATAACCCACGACATAGCCCTGGCAAGGAAGATCAGCGACCAGATGGTCGTCATGCAAAGCGGCAGGATAGTGGAGATAGGTCCTACAAGCGACATCCTGACCCGGCCTCAGCACCCTTACACAAAGAGGCTGATTGAGTGCTCGCCGGATCTCTCGGCTCTTGATGAGGATGAAGACCGTGGAGATCACGGCTCTGCCAAAGAGAGCCTGATGGCCGAAAAGATAAAACATTGATGAGATTGGTGATAAAAATGGATGAAGATCTAGTAAAGGCAATCCAGTTCCACGGGCACCTGTGCCCCGGGCTGGCCATTGGCTACAGAGTAGCAAAGTACGTTAAAGAACACCATCAAAGGTCGGAGGATGAGGAGCTGGTAGCCATAGTGGAGAACAAATCCTGCAGCGTTGATGCCGTACAGGATATGCTGGGATGCACATTTGGCAAGGGCAACCTGGTCTGCAGGGATTATGGAAAGCAGGTCTTCACATTCTACTCCAGGGGCGAAGGCAAGGCTTTGAGAATATACTTCAAAGGAGACCTCTCAGGGCGCATGGATGAGATCAGGTCAAAGTACTTCAGGGGGGATCTCACTGAGGAAGAGAAGAGAGATTTCGAGTCGATGAGGGAGCAGGTCACCCAGCATATAATTAACGCAGATGAAGACGAGATACTCTCAATAAGAGAAGTGGACCTGCCTGCACCTGAGAAGGCCAGGATATACCCATCTCTGAAGTGCCAGGAGTGCGGAGAAGGCTTCATGGAGATCTGCGGCAGAACAGCAAAAGGGAAGATAGTATGCATGGAATGTTTCGATAAAATGACGATATAGATTGAGAATTATTATCAGAGGGATGCGGATAAAGAAAGTATGAGATGAAATAGCGAGGGTTTCAGCGTGCCACAGGGTTCCTGAGCACGCCCACTCCCTCAATCTCAATCTCTACCACATCGCCACTTTGAAGCTGGCCAACGCCTGGAGGCGTGCCTGTTGCAATCACGTCACCCTCCTCCAGGGTCATAACCCTGCTTATGAACTCCACCAGCTCAAAGACATCAAATATCAGATCTGAGGTGTTGGAGTCCTGCTTTATCTGCCCGTTCACCCTGGTCTGGATCCTGGCCGATCCCGGATCAATCCTTGCAATGCCCGGCCCAAACGGCGCAAAGGTATCAAAGCTTTTAGCCCGGGTCCACTGGCCGTCCTTCTGCTGGAGGTCGCGTGCAGTGACATCATTAAAGCAGGTGTAACCCAGTATGTAATCCTCTGCATCCTCAGCCTTGACATCCTTGCATCTTTTTCCCATAACCACCCCAAGCTCTCCCTCATAGTCCACCCTGGAGCTCATTTTGGGCATGATTATTGCATCTCCTGGATTGATCACAGCCGATGGAGGTTTAAGGAATAGTATGGGCTCAGAGGGCAGCTCCATCTTGAGCTCTCGTGCATGCTCTGTGTAGTTTAAGCCCACGCAGACTATCTTGCTTGGCACTGAGGGCGCCAGAAGAGAGACCTCGTCTGGGCTGTACTTCTTGCCTCCGGCGGTGATGACATCACCCTGGAGAGTTCCATTCAATACAAGGCCCTGACGGCCAAATCTTATATGCACCAATATCAACCCCTGCAAGGACCCTTATCGCCCGCGGGTCCACGGCGGTATCTGCCAAACTCGCTATCCAGGAGGCGATCCGCCTGGATGACCGGGCCCTCTTTGCAGACCCGTATGCCTTCTGGATCAAGGCAGCAAGAGCCGCACAGGCCTATGCCGCATTTGAAGTACCTGTTTATGCAGGCCTGGATCCTGGAGGCATGATCTTTAGTCCTGGATATGACGTCCCACATCATCATCTCGGGGCCGCAGAGGTAGATCTGGCTGTAGCTCTCCAGGTCCAGACCTGCAAGCCCGGCAGAGACCCGGCCGTGGATGCCAATCGAGCCGTCGTCAGTGGTCAGGACCGTCTTCCCAAGATGCATGAACCTCGACCTAAATATCATGTCATCAGCACTTCTAAAGCCTATGAGTGAGTCCACCTCCAGGCCTAAATCATGTGCAGTCTCACCCAGATATGCCAGAGGCGCCACGCCCACGCCGCCGCCTATGAGCAGAATCTTATCCCCGACCAGTGTGAAGCCGTTCCCAAGAGGTCCTCTGATTCCAAGGCTGCTTCCGGGACTGAGCTTGAAGAGCGCCCTAGTGGCATCGCCCACGGCATTGACGGTAATGGTTTCAGGTCCAGAGAAGCCCATGGGGATCTCGTCTGCGCCGTGCACCCAGACCATGGCATACTGGCCCGGTGCCGGGTTTAAGGAGAGGTCGAAGCGATAGGTCCTGATGGATGGGGTCTCTGATCTGACCTCCTGGATGATAGCATTTACAGGCTTCATACTCACATCTGCCTCCTGGCCATGCCGCACAGATCTGATAATGTCAGACACTTCCTGTCCAGGTAGCTCGATAATCCCCGGCTGATCTCTCCAAAGACCTCATAGCCCCTGGAAAGGGCGGTTCCAACCTGCACGCCCCTGGCTCCGGCCATGATCATCTCCACTGCATCTTCCCATGACGAGACCCCGCCAACGCCAATGACAGGGATCTCCAGAGCAAAAGAGAGGTCGTAGACGCACTTTATGGCAACGGGCTTTATTGCCGGCCCTGACAGGCCGCCAAACTTATTCCCAAGGATTGGATATCCACTCTCAATATCTATGGCCATGGCCTTCAGAGTGTTTATGGCCACAACTGCATCGGCCCCGCCCCTCTGTGCAGCCAGTCCAAGCTCCGCTATGTCTGATACATTTGGGGTCAGCTTGACCCATATGGGAGAGCTCACGCTCGACTTGACAGCCCTAGTCACAGATTCTACCATATCGGGATGCCTTCCAAGCTCTGCGCCGTAACACTCTGCATGAGGGCAGGAGAGGTTGAGCTCGTATGCATCGGCCTTGAGGCCTGACGCCACCATCGCAAACTCCTCGGGGCTGGCTCCAAAGATGCTGGCAACCACGGGAACCCCGCTGGCGCTTGCCAGGTCGATCTCCTCCTGAAAGTTTAGGTAGCCTGGACCTGGAAGTCCCATGGCGTTTATGAGGCCGCAGCCCACGTCCACCACATTTGGTCCGGGATGGCCAGACCTTGGCTCCAAGCCCACTGATTTAGTCACCACCGCCCCTGCGCCGGCCAGGGCGGCGCGTCTGAGGGAGGCGCCCGTGGTCCCCAGAATGCCTGCTGCAAGCATTATTGGGTTCTTCAATTCCAGGCCGCCAACATCGCCAGAAAGGGATGCCATAGTCGTGGTTCTATTGTGGAGAATAAAAGTCTTACCGACTGTGGAATGAGGTTGGAGGCAAGATAGTTAAACATCCAATCTGATAATTTTAGCCTCCAGCGATACGCCCTCTGCTGAGAGCATGGCTATGGAGATCGGCCTCCTAAACCTCTTCTGGCCTGAATAGCCAGGGTTTAAAAACATCACCCCATCCCGGTCTTTGATTGATGCTCTATGGGAGTGGCCAAAGATTACAGCATCATAGCCAGAGGTGCTATGGTCAATATTGAGATCGCTTATCCTGTGCAGGACGTAGATTCGGGCCACCCCAACCTCCACAGACTCAGTATAGTTCAGCTTATCTGCCCATCTTCCCCTATCATTGTTGCCTCGCACTGCCACCGTAGGAGCTATGGACCGCAGTGCGTCTAGCACCTGAGGCTTGCCTATGTCCCCGGCATGAATTATGATGTCTGAGTCCTTGAAAGCCTCAAGAGCCTCAGGCCGGATTAGTCCGTGAGTGTCGGAGATCACTCCGACTAAATATTTCCTCATAGCTGTACCTTCGAGATGTTGCAGCATCCAGCCATGGACACTGGGGTGCCGGATTTCTGAAGAGGGCATCCGCCTGGATAATTGGAGATTGTAGATTGTTGATAAAGCTTTGGCCTGATTTGGCCGGCGCAAAGCATGTGGGCAGCACAGCGCCTGATATTGCATGCCGATAGATGCAAATCATCTCAGATCAAATAGATCATCATGTTCAAGGCAGGCGACCCCATAATTGCTGGCAAGAGCGGCGGCGTGATAGGCGCCATAGTGCCCTGGGGGAAGGGCTTTGCAGGAGTTGCGCCCGCCCATATATTCCACTATGGCGGAACAGACTCGCTCAGAGTGGGCAACCAGCTGGCCAGAGTAGCCCACTTCTCAGTGGACGCCGATCTGGCGCTCTTCCCAATAATTGGCAGCTGCAAGGCAACAGAGCTTGCCAAGCCCAGATTTGGAGACGCGGTTCTTGAGAATGCCATGCGCAGGAGGAGATGCAAGATAGCCGACGTCTCCTGGTCCATAGCCTATGTGATCCTCCCGCCCGGAGATCTGCCGGGACCCGGAGACTCCGGCACGCCAATAGTCCAGGAAGGAAAGGTGGTGGGCATGCTCCTCTCCATGAACCTGGGCACCTGCAGAGGGATAGCCTTGTCATCAGAGCTGATAAAAAGAGAGGCAGAAGGTCTGGCCTGAATTTACTGGGCAGGGGACGCAGGAAGCAGCCCCTCTGCAGTCGAGAAAGCTGCATGTGCCTCATCTTCACGGCCAAGCGCTGTTAGCGCCTGTCCCTTGGCAGCCCAGGCATTGCCGTCTCCTGGATTTATCCTCAAAGCATTATCAAAGCTCTCCAGGGCATCCTCGTAGCCGCCCATGGACATCAGGAAGCCGCCTCTGTTGTACCAGGCCTCGCCGTAGCCGGGATTGATGGTCACAGCCTGATTGAAGCTGGCCATAGCATCATCGTTCTTGCCAAGAACGCTCAAAGCCACTCCCTTTCCATTCCAGGCCATGGCATCCTGTGGATTTATGGTCAGGGCCTGGTCATAGCTGGCAAGGGACTCAGGGTACCTGCTAAGCCTTCCCAGGATATTGCCCTGCCAGTACCAGGCCACAGCATTACCGGGATCAGCCCCCAGGGCCTGATTGGCAAATAGAAGTGCATTATTATATGAGCCCTGGTCATAGAGGTCCCCAGCCCTGTGCAGCCACCGCCAGGTCAGGCTTGAACCTGCGGCCTCTGGCAGGGTGAAGACATATGGACCCACGTTCATGGGAACGCCGATGCTATTGGCGCCCATGACCTGATCCGGGACTGGATAGAGCCCGCCGGCAGTATCGAGCCAGTACTGCCCTGAGCCCTGTGCCAGGCTAGACGCAGCCAGGAGAAAGATCAGAGCAGATATGGAGATGAGATCAATTTTCATATGACCACATAATTTTTCTATAGTGATATATCTTGCGATGCAGGATTAAAATAATTTCTCGCTATTTGTTATCTATCCATGGGCTGAGGCGAAGTGAAATATTCAATGGGCAATAGCCAATAATTAAATAAAGCATAACTTAAAATATATAGTAAGTTTTGCTATCATGCCAGCAGCCGGTGGCTTCCAGAAGAGATCGCGAATTGAAATGACGGATATTAGCCCTAAGTTCTTCCTAAATCAACATCCCCAGATCATTGCCGCTGTAGTAGTTTCCCTGATCAATGCCATTATAGTAGTTGGCGGAGCCGCTATACAGCGGATTTGTGCCATAGGCCGGAATACTTGTGGCGTTCCCTGGACTTGTGTAGACAGGCTTTCCCGTCTTTGGATCTACATAGAAATAGACTGGAGACCCCGTGTAGGGATTTATGTAGGCATAGACAGCGTTCCCTGTGGCTGAGTCTTTGTAAGCCTCGCCAAGCCAGCCGCTTGTGAAGTTGAATGACTTCCATATATAGTATGGATCTGCAGTCAGCTTTCCATTAGAGATGACCCTTCCTTTGGGGGCACTTCCCCAGTTCCACAGGCCGCTGCTGGTGTTCTCAACAGGCTTTGGGTTATTGGCCTGGAAGTTGCTGAGCCATGACTTTCCATAGTCCTCGCCCACGCTCAGGTAGCTGCTCTTTGGCTGGGCACAGCAGGCAGTCAACAGAATACTCAATGCTAATGCTAGTAAAACGATCCTGGATTCCATTGAAGGCCCCACAGTCTGAGGTGCTCTTCATGGCGATAAAAGGCTTTCGCGCCAGCCTCCAATATCTGTGAAGCCATCTCAGGAGTGGGCTTCAACATAAATGCCTAGTACAGCAAGGCTGAAATAAGGCCACGGATATATCAGGATAGTCTATGTCTTTATGGGTGGTGCACTGATAGCGTTCTAAAGGAGGACGACCTGCAGACCCCTGGCCAGAGGAACGTGATGCATCCAATCCAAATAAACAGCACTAAAAAAAGAAATGCCAGCACACTTTTTGGGGTTAAGGCTAATGCCCTGGGTTAGTCTCAAGGCCGACGGCCCCCCTGACCCCGCGGCCGCGGGGAACATTTACGATTATAGGCAAGTGCTGACAGAGAGCCGTTCCATGGAAAGATAGCATGCCCTGTCTCATAGCACATCATGGATCGCGTGTAAATGTGAATCTAATACTATCACTCTCTTGCCGTAGCTCTGGCATATATGCATAGGTGTGCCCCCCCCCAGCAGTTTTTGGGCCAAGACAGTCGTCCCCAGAAGTACAGGGCATAGGTGTTAACCCAGAAAACGCTCATGATTGACGGTAACCCATAAGGATGAAAAAGACCCTGAATCGAGACGATTTTCGTTCCAAGAGTATTCAGCTCTTCTTTGATCAAATCTCCGGATCTTTTGCTAGATAGAGAGCCCTATCACCCCGGAGAATTGCGGCCTTATTTAAGCCCTGGTGTACAAGATTGTTTCGAAAACAATTTCCAACTCTGAGAGATATCAAAACATAAATAGCTTCCATAGCAGTCCATATTTATACCTGGGGCTGTGAAGGATGATAAGCTTGAGAACTGATTCTGCTAAATTAAGCTCTGCTAACGGATCTCCCAAGAGCACAGCCCCGGGCAAGAGCCATGCTCTGGCCTGTACCCTTGATCCCGACCTAAATATCACCTCTGCCAATGATGCCATGTGCAATTACATTGATCGGTCCAGGGAGATGCTGCTTGGGACCAGCTTTCTTTGCCTCATCCCTGAGGGCAGCCGGAATGAGGCCACCGAGATATTTAATTCTCTCAGCCTTGAAGATCCGCTCGCCATCCATGAGCATTCTATCCATTCCTCCAAAGGGACGCGCTTTTTGCAGTGGATGCACATGGCCCAGTTCGACTGCCAGGGCAACCTTATGTCAGTTCACCTGGCGGGCAGGGAGATCACAGATCAAAAGGCTGAAGAGAGGCTATGCTCCGAACATAAGCAGCTTTTGGAGATCATAGAGTTCCTGCCCGACCCCACCTTCGTTATAGACCAGGATAAGAATGTTGTAGCCTGGAACAGTGCCATAGAGGAGCTTACAGGCATCTCCAAACCAGAGGTCATGGGCAGAGGCGGTCATGCTTATTCTCTGCCACTCTCTGGCGGGTCGGGGCCAGTGCTGATAGATCTGCTCGATGAATATAATTATAAAGCTTCGTCCATATATCCAGGCGTAGATAGAAAGGAAGATACACTCTTTGCTGAGGCCAGCATGATCGACAGGCACAGAGGAGGAGAGATCTGCATCTGGGCAAAGGCCTCGCCTCTCAGGGACAGCCAGGGAAGAAAGATCGGCGCCATAGAACTGATAAAAGATATCACCGAGCTCAAGAATGCAAAGGATGCGCTCTCAGACGCCCGCGTCGAGCTTGAGACCAGGGTCATGAAGAGGACGAGAGAGCTAAAGAACTCCAATGAGGCGCTTATAGAAGAGATCCAGGAGCGAAAGCATGCCGAGAGCATGCTTAGAAGCTCGCTGCAGGAGAAGGAGATTCTATTAAAAGAGGTCTACCACAGGGTCAAGAACAACCTGCAGATAATCTCCAGCCTGCTCAGCCTGCAATCCGAGTACATACGGGATGAAAAAGCCATAGAAGCCTTCAGGGAGAGCAGGAACCGCATAAGGTCCATGTCCCTGATACATGAGAAGATCTACAGGTCCGAAGACCTGACCAGGATAGACTTCGTGGACTACGCAAGAAACCTGATAACCGCTCTCATGGCCGCCTACAACATACACAAGAACGCCATAGAGGTCAGGCTCAATGCAGAGGGTGTCTCACTGGAGATCGACAAGGCCATACCCTGCGGCCTTATAATAAATGAGCTTGTCTCCAATGCCCTCAAGCATGCCTTTAACCATACATCAAGAGGAGTGATAAGGATTGAACTGAGGCCGCAGGGCGATAACAATCTGGTTCTAATCATCAGCGATAACGGCTGCGGGTTTCCAGAGGAGATTGAGATTGGCAAGTCTAAATCGTTCGGCTTAAAGCTGGTCTCAACCCTGGTAGAGCAGCTCAAGGGCACAATCGACCTGAAGAGAGAGGGCGGGACTCAGATTAGGATTACCTTTGCCATCTAGATGAAACAATAGCGAAATTAATAAGGTATATAGCCAATAGCTTCCACTTTGCACAGACAGATCTAATACCGATCATTGAGGAATCACAGCTATGGCTCAAGATAACCCTGATTCAAACAGCCTTGATACAGAAAGCCAGGTGGAAAAGGCTGCATTGAAAGATGAGGCCAGTCCAAAGGAGATCCCAGAAGCAAAGAGCCCTGCCGCAGAAGCCAAAAGCTCTATTATGGAAAGGCTCGATCGCCAGATGGAGTGGTATGATAAAAGGAGCATGAGCAGCCAGGGCTGGTATAAAAAGCTGAAGGTGATAGAGATCGTATCTGCAGCTCTTATTCCCTTCATAGCCAGCAATGCAGGGTCCGCTCTGATTCCTGAGCCCCTGATGGTTGTGGGCGGCCTTGGAGTGATCATTGTGATACTGGAATCCTTGCAGAGCATATATCAGTTCCAGAGCAACTGGCTCGTCTACAGATCGACCTATGAGGAGCTCAGGAGGGAGTTGGCACTCTTTGAGGCCAGAGCAGACGTATATGGATGTGCTGAATATCCAGAGCGCCTTCTGGCAGAGCGTGCTGAAAACATTCTATCCTCAGAGCAGGCAAAATGGTCCTCTGCACAGGAGGGCGCAGGCAGAATAAGGAAGCCTCTGGCACCTGGAGAGAAGTGATGAGGCCGCAGGACTGCAGTTCTGTTGCCATGCCTCGATAACTAAGCAATTTTCCGTGAAAGATATCCTAGATGGGCATAGCAGATGCCCATCCAATTAACCTAACTGCGATATAGCATTTTATCGAACATGCCCAATATCCTAGGGATACTTTAGATACTGATCAAACAAAATCGCTACCGAGTGACATAACGGTTCCATCTAAAATTAGCCAAAAGGGCATTTTAGCGCAATGCTTCGAGCATGTTCGCTTATTAGATGATTTGTACTTGGCAGAATCTTCAATTAAGCTATGGATGGGATCATTAGCCACATGCAGATGAGAGTACGAATAGGAGAAGAATGGCCATAACTTTGTGGGCAAGGCACTAATCAACTGGTCGTCTCTGGCCGATGAGCCACCCTGACCCTGCGTGCGCGGGGAACACTCATACGTCCAGGCCCGAGGCTAGGGCAAAAGTATGATGGTATCAGATTTGCATATATCCAATATCCTTGAAGTATAATGGTGCATGCTATCTTCTCACAAACAGCTCGCGGCCAGAGCTTGCTTGGAGGCGCAAATGTTCTCAGCGTACGCGCATTGTCGAATCATCACAGGGAGTGACAGCCAAGCTCACAGGTATTTGGTATTCAATATACTTTTGGAACTTTTCCAAACTAATTTATCTCCTTATTACCATATTCATAATTAAATATGCCATATTTCTCAATTAGCTCTGGATTTATTGAAGAATAGCCCTTACGTACATAATAAATTTTTTTAGTTTGGTACACTAGACCATATAAATCTATTAAGCATAAAAATAATCTTAAGCATGAATCAGCAAATTCTAATAAATGCATTCTCAATATATTTGATTTATCTTCAAAACCTCTAGGGTAAAATGTAATAAGTTGTGTTAATCCATCGTATTCATATGAATTATGTCCAATTGCATTCCTTACTCTGTTATCAAGATAGTTATTTATAAGCCTATCAAAATCCTCTTTTCCATCTATGAACTCTAATTTAGTGCCTTTGCTTTTTCCGATAAAGTCTGCAATTGATTTTATATCTTTCCTTTTAGCAGCCATTTTTTCAAAGTTGCCTCTATACTTTAAATTATTATACGCGATTAATAAATCAACACTATCTGCAGCCGTCTCATAAGAATCTATGTAAAATTGTTTCAAGTCTTCGAAGGATGCTGTAATTAGACCTTTCTTAACTGGCAGATCTTCGGGAACCTTTTTGCAGAATTGTAGCCCGAAAACAGGTATTATAAACTCGAATATTTTTGTGAATTCATCCATTTGTTTTACAATTTTCTGCTCTAATCTATTAGCAATTTTATTAGCGTTAGAGTAATTTATTAATTTTATGTACTCGTCGCGATGAGTATCTAATAATTTTGCAATTTCTTGCATTATAAAATTGTCATTCATACTCCATGCGGGTGAAGGAAAAATACTAGAAAACCCTAATAGATTGAGCATATTGATACCGCGCTGGTATTCTAGCTCATTATTTAAGGGAAAGGTTAGAGGATGAAGGTATTTGCGCATTTCCTTTTCTAAATATTCGTGCCTCCCACTCATCCAAAGTTCATTTATGCGCCTAATTTCAGGCCAGGTGTTGTCCTTAAAATTCAAAAATTCACTGGAGGATTCCTATAAACTAATCATCGAAAGTATTATATACTAATATAACTATTTACCATCGTGAATTCTCTTACTGACTGGGGACTTCGAGAATCCTATAAGAAGCTGGAGAAGTCCAATAACAGGCTATTGAAGATATCAGGCCTGATCGATTGGACCCCAATTCGCCAGGATCTCGAAGATATGTACGATAATAAGAGTGAAAAAGGAGGAAGGCCTAACTGCGATGT
>Ga0074195_1000972_pt1 | contig 46394 bp, 44 predicted proteins | sample EPASupsiteHSE623_FD_64525 | JGI IMG/M metagenome (GOLD analysis project Ga0074195, IMG submission 64525) | Bioremediated contaminated groundwater from EPA Superfund site, New Mexico - Sample HSE6-23 | ecosystem: Environmental > Aquatic > Deep subsurface > Groundwater > Contaminated ...
CGGCCGATCTGAACGAGGCCACTCTGTGAGGCTTTTCACAACACTCTAGATGATCCCCACCCGAAAAGGGGGGTCCGTTTTGGAGAGCAGAAAGGGGTCCGAAAGCGCGAGCGCCCGGGGCCTATGGGGGGACCCCCTTCGCGGAACTCGCCGCGGAGAAGAACCAGACCGTCTCGAATCCCGAAATTTTTACCACCACCCTCGTATCTGGGAGTCCTTGAAAAAACAGACATTTGTCTGCTATGCTTCAAGTGCCATGGCGTACACTCGTCCGGGAAAGAATCGAGAACGGGTCTTTTGCTTTGTGCAAGAACGAGTGTTGGCCGGCTCTCCACCAACGATCCGTGAGGTCCAGAGGGCGCTTGGTTTTCGGGCCGTCGAGTCGGCACGGGCCCATCTGGATGCCCTGGTTGCCGCTGGACGGCTCACCAAGGAGCCTGGCAACACGTCTCGCGGCTACCGTCTGCCCGGGGAAAAACCACCGATAGCTCTTGTCCCCATCCTGGGCAAGGTCCAGGCAGGTGCGCTCACAACAGCCCTTGAAGAGTCTGAAGGCTACCTCGAGGTCTCCTCCCGTTTCCCCGCCGAGGAGCTTTTTGTCTTACGCGTCCGCGGTGAGAGTATGATCAACGCGGGAATCTTACCTGGCGATCTGGTGATCGTGCGCCGACAGCCAATAGCCTCGAACGGGGATATCGTGGTGGCCCTGGTCGAAGACGAGGCCACCGTGAAAAGGCTGCGTCTACGTCATGATCGTGTGGAGTTGCACCCGGAAAACCCTCATTTCGAGCCCATCGTACCCCCACCAACGGGTGTTCGCATCCTAGGTCTCGTGATCGAGGTCCGTCGGTACCTGTACGGTGCGCCGCACGGGAAACCCCTGTGAGCTCCATGCCGACTTGTAAAAACAAGGCCATGCTCGAGCTCCAGAACCTGGTGGCTACCGCCCCGCGTACGTTCCGACTCGGCGCTTTTGCAAAGCACGCTACGGCACGATCAGCCCCTCGGTGGGCATTTTGCGAACTTATCGGACGGGTCGTCGAGCTTTCGACCGAGGGGACGTCCGGAGCATCGCTCACTCTGGCGATGGAGCTCGTGGTCCAGGCTCAGCAGGAGGGAGAACAGGTCGCCTGGATCGTCGCGCAGGAGAGCACCTTTTTTCCGCCCGACGCAGCCGGAACCGGTGTAGACCTGGACTCGTTGGTTGTGGTGCGGGCGCTTGGCGCGAAGTCCGCCGGACGGGCAGCGGACAAGCTACTGCGCTCAGGCGGGTTCGGGCTGGTCGTCATGGATCTGGGAGATGGCGTGGCCGCTGGCCTGGGCCTGACTCCGGCCCTGCAGGGGCGTCTCCAGGGACTCGCGCATCGACACCGCTCCACGTTGCTCTGTCTCACCGACAAGAGGCCGGACGCGCCTTCTCTCGGCCCGGGCATCTCCCTGCGTGTGGCCTCACGCCGTTGCCGAGAGAGAGACCTGTTCGTGTGCGAGCTTTTTGCTCTCAAGGACCGACAACACGCACCCGGCTGGACCCACCGTGAGGTGTTCCGTGGACCGCCTGGCCTGCGTTGAGATACCGGCCTTGCCCCTGCAGATTCTGCTCGATCGCCACCCGCGGTGGGCCGAGCGTGCTGCCGCGCCTATCGTTGTGGTTGAACATGATCGGCCGCAGAGCCCCATTCTCTGGGTCAACAAAGAAGCCCGAGAATGTGGCATCCGCTCTGGGATGCGCTACGCGGCCGCGCTTTCGTTGGCCCCGGAGCTTTTGGCCGACACCGTTCAACCGGAGATCATCCAGGTCTGCGTAGACTGTCTGGTAGAGCGTTTCCAGCGTTTCACCCCCCGCGTAGAGGCCTCGGAGAATGAACTGGGAACGTTCTGGTTGGACGCATCAGGACTGGTGGGCCTTTTCTCGTCCCTCTCCGACTGGGCCCATCGACTCTCGGTAGATCTTTTGGAGGCCAACTTTCACGCTGTGGTGGTGATCGGCTTCAGCCGTTTCGGCACCTATGCGGTGGCAAAGGACTTGAGCGTCGCGCATGCAGACCACCAAGTCGTCGTGTTCAGCGATCCGGCGCGTGAGACTTTTGCCGCGCAGCGCGTGCGACTCGATCGCCTGGATATCGAACCCTTTGCTCGTGACTTGCTCCACAAGTTGGGTATCTCGACGGTTGCCGCGTTGGTGGCGCTTCCGACATCAGGACTCGCCGAACGTTTCGGCGTCAGAGTCTACGACTTGCACCAGCAGGCCACGGGACAGCGACGGGTGTTGCTCGCGCCCCGGCCGCTTTCAGAGCCTGTTCAGGCGCGTTTGGACCTCGACTTCCCTGAGACCGACACAACCTCGCTGCTCCTTTTGGTCGAGAGGTTGCTCGCCCCGTTGCTGTCGACTCTCGCCTCCAGGGATCAGCGACTGGAGACTCTGGTGCTGCGCCGCACGCTGGACCGCTCAGGTGGTAAGCGCGAGGACGTCATCCGCCTGGCAGCTCCCACGCTAAACATGGACGAGACTCTCGAGCTTGTTCGGCTGCGATTCGATTCCGATCCGCTACCCTCCGGAGTTGTGGCACTAACCCTACGGGTACGGAGTACGCGCGCGGTGAGCGAGCAGGACTCGCTCTTTTCGGTCAAACCACGCCGGGATCCGCGCGCTGCTGAGCGGGCGCTGGCGCGGATCAGGAGTGAGCTTGGAAACGATGCTGTGCAAAAAGCCCGAATCCTTGACGGCCACCTCCCAGAGGCCCAGTTTGCCTGGGAGCGGCTTGAAAAGCTCGCGCCCGCGACTGCGGTTGGGAACCTATCCGAAAACATGCCTCGTCGTGAAATCTTGGGAGGTGTTCGGATAGGTTCCAAGATCGGTTCGAGGCGGCTCATCCGACGGATCCGGAGCTCGCCCTTGCCGCTCCCGCCGCTCGTCGGTCGAGAGATGCCGGGTTTTTTGCTGCGCGGAATCTCTCCCGGACCGTTTTTACATGCAAATGGTCCCTACGTGATCCGCGGCGGCTGGTGGACCGGAAAAGAGGTCCACCGTGAGTATCGCTTCATAGAGACCCAAAGCGGCCACTTGCTCTGGATCTTCTACGACAACCGACGCAGACGCTGGTTCTTTCACGGTCAAGTGGAGTGAATCGGGTTGCTCCGATCAGAAGCTATGCCATCCTACGTACCGCTGTGGTGCAAGAGCAACGGATCTTTCCTCGAAGGGGCGAGCCATCCTGACGAACTCGTGAACGAAGCGCAACGCCTTGGGCTTCCGGCTTTGGCGCTGACCGACCGGGACGGGGTGTTCGGTCTCGTCCGTGCCCACTCGCGTGCAAAGGAGCTGGGGTTTCGTTTTATAGTGGGCGCACAGGTTACAGTTTCCCCAGACTCAGTGTCGGCTCCTTTCTCGCTTTTGGTTCTGCTCGTCCAGGACCGCGGCGGATACGCGAACCTCTGCCGTCTCATCACCCTTGGTCGGAGACGCTCTGCCAAGGGCGAGTGTTCCGTGACCTGGGAGGAGATTGCCGGCCACGCCGGCGGACTTGTGGCGCTCTGGGGCGGAGATCGGAGCACTCTTGTGACCGATTCGGGTCCGGGCGCCGAGGCGGGAATGCTAAAGGAAGCGTTTGGTGACCGGCTCTATGCTCTGCTTGCGCGCCATTGCCGGGCAGAGGAAGCGGAGCAGGAGGCGCGTTTGCGCACGCATGCGGCCCGGCTGGGGCTTCCCGTCGTGGCTACGACCGAGGTTCTCTACCACACACGCGAGCGGCGAGACCTGCAGGATGTGTTGACATGTATCCGCCACGGAGTGACGATCCACACGGCGGGTCGTCTCATCAAGCCCAACGATAGGCACTCGCTGCAGAGTTTCCATTCCTTCTCCAGGCTCTTTGCCGATGACCCCGCGAGCGTAGCGCGTACGCTGGAGGTCGCGGCGCGCTGCAGCTTCTGTTTGGATCAGCTCCGTTACCGCTACCCGGAGCGGCTGCAAGATGGGCAGACCTCGTCTGGACGGTTACGCGAGCTCTCGTTCGTCGGTGCTCGATCGATCTACGGTGATCGGGTCCCGGTGGAGGTTGAAAACCAGCTCGAGAGGGAGCTGGGCCTCATCGATGAGCTGGATTATGGTGGCTATTTTCTGACCATGCACGAGATCGTGGAATTTTGTCGCGGCCGTGGGATCCTTTGCCAGGGACGCGGGTCGGCCGCCAACTCAGCGGTATGCTATTGCCTGGGAATCACCGCCGTCGACCCCGTGCGTATGGGGCTCCTCTTCGAGCGCTTTTTATCGAGAGAGCGCGCGGAGCCTCCGGACATCGATCTTGACATCGAACACGAGCGGAGAGAGGAGGTCATCCAGCACGTCTACCAACTGTACGGTCGCTCTCACGCCGCGATGGTGGCAAACGTCATACGGTACCGCTCGAAATCCGCGATCCGGGATGTGGGCAGGACGCTGGGTGTGGCCCAGACCGTCTTGGAGCGGCTGGCCCGACTCGCGTCGGACGGAGAACCGTACTCCGCGCAGAAGATAGGGAATATTTCCACCGGCGCGTCACCGGACCCGCGAACTCCGATCGACCTGGAGACCCCCTCTCTCTCTCGGCTGATGCGGCTGGTTGCCGAGATCCAGGGCTTTCCACGACACCTGTCCATCCATCCGGGAGGTTTCCTGCTGGGGCATGATCCGGTGCACGATATCGTCCCCGTCGAGAACGCGACCATGCGGAACCGTACAGTGATCCAGTGGGACAAAGAGGACGTGGAGGAGCTCGGCCTATTCAAAGTCGACCTTCTGGGATTGGGGGCGTTAAACCTCCTTGCGATCTGTTTTCGGCTCCTGGAGCAATACCGCGGGATAAAGTTATCGCTTGGAACCATCCCACCCGAAGACCCGGAGACCTACGAAATGCTCCGTCGGGGCGACACAGTGGGTGTTTTCCAGATCGAGAGTCGCGCGCAGATGAGTATGCTGCCGCGTCTCAAACCGCGCTCTTTCTACGATCTGGTCATCGAGGTGAGCATCGTGCGTCCCGGGCCGATCACTGGGGGGATGGTTCATCCCTACCTCCGGCGGCGTAACGGCGAGGAGCCGGTGGAATATCCGCACCCGTGCTTTGAGCCGATTTTGAAAAAGACGCTCGGCGTGCCGCTGTTTCAGGAGCAGGTGATGCGGCTCGCGGTGGTCGCCGCGGATTACACACCGGGAGAAGCGGATCAGCTCCGCCGTGACATGGCCGCGTGGCAGAAGACCGGCCGATTGGAGCGGCATCGCGACAGGCTCATTACCCGTATGCAGGAGAAGGGCATCTCGAAAGAGTTCGCGGAGAGAGTCTTCCAACAGATCCGCGGTTTTGGCGAGTACGGTTTTCCCGAGAGCCACGCAGCGAGTTTCGCGATCATCGCCTATGCCACGGCCTGGCTCCGGTGTCACTACCCGGCGGAGTTTACCTGCGCGTTGCTCAACGCGCAACCCATGGGCTTTTACGCGCCGGCCACGATCATCGATGACGCGAAGCGTCACGGTATCGAGTTGCGTCCCGTGGACGCCCGCTCGAGCTCTTGGGACTGCACATTGGAACCTATCGCTGCTCCCGAAGGAGAACTCCGCTTTGCCGTGCGCATCGGCATGCGGTATGTGAAGGGGGTCAGGGAGACAGAGTGCGCGCGGATTCGTGAGGCTAAGAACCTATCCGAAAACCAGCCGGCTGCGGTAGTGGGAGATTTTCGGATCGGTTCTAACGCAACCGCTCCGGGGTCGGTGCGCGAACTCGCCCGTGAGGCCAATCTAGACTCCGGGACCATGGCCTCTCTTGCCGAGGCCGGTGCGTTCGACTGTCTGGGAGTAGATCGTCGTACCGCGCTGTGGGATGCTCTGAGCTCCACGGAGGTTGAGCGTTCGCCCCTCTTGATCCGGGAATCGGTCCATCCACCGTTCACCCCGCTCACTCCGTTTGAGACCATCGACTGGGACTACGGCAGCACCTCTCACTCGACGCGCGGCCACCGTTTGGCTCCGCTTCGAGACGGACTTGCCGCGCTTGGGTTGCCCGACGCTCGGACAGTGGCCACGGGGGCTGACGGCCGGCGCATCCGGTACGCGGGGCTTGTGATCTGTCGTCAGCGGCCATGGACAGCGTCCGGCGTCACTTTCTTGACCCTTGAGGACGAGACAGGTTTTGTAAACGTGGTGATCTGGAGGCGCGTGTTCGAAGCTCACTCAGCGCTTATTCGGACCGCTTCCTTCCTGGGGATAACAGGGCGGCTCCAGGTCAAAGACGGCATCGTTCACCTCATCGCCGAGAGCTTCTGGATCCCTCCTCTGGAGGACCGTCCTTCCGACTCACCATGACGAGGTGCCGTCCGGAATGGGCTCCTGGATCGCCAGCCTCCATCGACAAGACCGTCCCGTCTGCAAACGCGATTTCCTGCGCTTGGGCTGTTCCCCTTCCGCCTCGATGGGACGCAACTTTTCAAGATATGCACCCTCCTTTTCTGGCAGATCCGTCTCGGATGGGTCATTCTATAGAGGGAGGCAAACCTCCATGACCTCGACTTCCGAGTTTCGTCCGGAAACGCAAGCGCCCCTGATCGATGACGGCGGTCCGGCTGAAGTCACGGACGGGATCGACTCGAAGTCCGTGGGCGTTCCGATCTGTCCGGTTTGCGGATCTCCTGAGGCAGGGCTCCCCTTGGTCGTCTGTCCCGACTGCGAGACACCCCACCACCGCGAGTGTTGGATGTTCAACGGGGGCTGCGGGATTTATGCCTGCGCGTGCGTCCCGATCGCGGAACGAAACGGCGCGGCCCCGGTCGTCATCGACGAGAAGGGAGCCTCTCTCGTGGTCACTCTTTGGTCTACGTGGACAGACCGATGTCGCACGGTCAGGGCGGTCGGGAGCGAACTTATGGATCGCGGTTGCGCCTGGCTCACCCACGCCACCGATGGGCCAGGGGCCGCGATTCTCCTGTGGATCATCGTGCTGACGCTGTTTCTTCGCTATCTCGCTCACCTGTAGCGCGGCAACGACGGCGAGACGTCGGCGAAGACACCGCTACCTCGCACACCAGCCTTTCGCTCGAACTGGCTGAGCGTCATGGGCCGAGAAATCCAGAACTACTGGATCACTTCGTAGTGGAGCAAGGCGTTCGAAGGATTGGATTCATCTATCCAGACTTCGACGTCCATGCCAGCCTCGAGACATCGTGAGCCGGATGCTGGATCTGGCGATTGCGTGTTTGACGCTGGCGAAACAGCTCGAAGTCACGCCGTCGGGAAAACACATCGCCCGGCAATTGATCCGCTGTTCGAGTAGCGCTGGGGCGAACGACGAGGAAGCCAGGTCAGCCGAGAGCGTGGCGGACTTCATCCACAAGATCGGGATCGCCGCGAAGGAGATGCGAGAGACCGCATGGTGGCTCCGTCTGGTAGACCGCGGTCCCCTTGCGGCGAAAGGAGGATCCGGGCGGTGGGCAGACGAGGCCAGCCAACTCCTGGCAATCCTGATTTCGTCGGCGCGAACGGCCAGCAGCCGCGCCGGTCAGCGAGCGAGCGCGCAGCCGGCAATCACGACCGATTGAGCCCTGCAGCTCATTTTGCGTCTCGCGTTTCGCGTTCCCGTTCCTCGTTCGCCGGCCGGTCTCTCTGCAAAACCTACTCCGAACCTCATGGGGTCTTTGCGCAGCTTGACCCGTGAGGCGGACCTTGGTATGTTTTCATCTGATTTTCACTTGATGCTCGAGATGTGATGCGCTTTTGCGCTAAGTCGCCACAATGTCTACCGACAACACTGAAGTCAGAAGAAAGCAGATCCTCGTCGTTGGAGAGCCCGCCATTCCCAAGCAACTGCTCGAGAGGCTGATTTCGCTCGATTTTGACCCTCCCGGTGCATCCGTGCCTCTCCATGACGTGCGCGACAGGCTTGTCAGCGGTGACGTGTGGCTCATCTTAGCCGACCCGAAAACGCTCGATCTGATGCAGCCGGATGCACTGGGTGCCCCTTTGGGAAGCCCTCCCCTCGTCGTGATCGGAGACTCGTCGCTCCGTCCTTTCGAAGGGCCCCTCCCCCATTACCTGATGTGCCGACCCCAGGCCGACCAGAGCGCCCTCGACGTGCTCATAACCGATCTTCGCGGGCTGTGGGCAATGCGAGGTCATGAGCTCGTCTCCTTGGCCTGCGAGGAGTTGGCACGGTCAGGACCCGGACCTCTCGCCCCTAGGATCCGGGGAGTGATCCGGAATGTCGCCGTGGCTCTGGACGCGCGGGAGCTCACGATCTACGCATGCGAAGGTCAGGCCGGCCCCATCTTCCCGAAGATCGCGTCCCTGCAAGGAGAACCAAACGATCTTCCCCTTGAAGTCAGGATCGGCGTCGAGGATCCGGGACGCATTCTGGCGAGTCGCTCCCCTGGCAGCGTGGGTGAGGATCTCCTGTTTCCGTTGCTGTCCGGAGATGTCGTGATGGGGCTTATCTGGCTCAAGCCAATCACCGAAGGGGCCGTCGCGCTCCGCCGTCTTCGAACCACAGCGAGCCGTCTTCTTGGACTCGCTCTCGAGTCTCGACAGATCCGAACCTGTGCACCGACCGGAGCCTTCAACGTCGACCCGGACAAGTTGATGTTCGTGGAGAAACTCTCCAGCTTGGGTCAGCTCGCTGCTGGCATCGCTCACGAGATCAACAACCCGCTCTTCGTGATCACAGGCAATCTCGAGATGGCCATCTCACAGGTGGAAGAGGGCCCCAGAGCCCTTCTCGCAAGGGCCGTCAAAGCCGCCGAGCGCATCCGGCGCATCGTTTACGACATGCGCCAGTTCTTCATTCCAGCAAGCCACGCCTCCCAGATCGCAGAGCTCGACCTCTCCGATCTGGTTGCCAACGCCATCCAGATCGTCTCGCTTCAGCCACAGTTTCGGAACATCGGCTTCGTGAGAGACACGGACCCCTGCTTGCCTTCTGTCATGGGCGACGACAACCAGCTCTTGCAGGTCCTCACGAACATCTTCCTCAACGCGGGCCAAGCCATGCCCAGGGGAGGCCTCATCACGGTCCGGGTTCGATCGCAGAATGATCAGGTTGTGATCACAGTCTCCGACACCGGAGTTGGTATTGCCGCAGCCAATCTGCCAAAGGTGTTCGATCCCTTCTTCACCACGAAACAAGACTGGTTTGGCACCGGCCTTGGGCTCTCTGTTTGCTTCACGATCGTGAAGAACCACGGAGGGGTCATCGAGGTGGAATCCGAGGAAGGGAAAGGAGCGACGTTCACGATCCGCCTTCCGGCCGTCCAGACCGTCGCACGGATGCCGCAGGGCCAGGTGGACCGATCCAAAGCCACAAAAAAGGAGCGGAGGATCCTTGTGGCCGACGATGAGGAGTCTGTCCGTGACTATCTCCAGATGCTCCTCACCGTGGAAGGGTACACGGTAGACGTGGCCCAGGACGGCGCCTCCATGTTCTATATGCTGTCCGGCCAATCCTACGGGGTGGTCGTCCTGGACCACATGATCGCCGGGTTCAAGACTCTGGAGACCTACAGGGAGATTCGAGAGAAGTTCCCTTTGGTGCGCGTCATCCTGCTTACAGGAACTGTCGATACGGAACCGCTGCAGCTCAAGACCCACGGATTCTTCGAAGTCCTAACGAAACCATGCCACGGAGAAGAGGTCTTGCGCGTGGTGGCCGACGCTCTGGAGTCCTAGAGCCTGAACCTCGACGGAGGGACCATCGGCATGAAAAAGCCAGGCAAGGCGAGTGTTCGTTCGCCGGAGGCGACGATCCAGGCGAACCAGCCGCCCGTGATCTCAAGCCTCGTCGCCTCAGGAGTGGTTGTGGACCTACTCCTGGCAGGCTTCTACCTTCTCAGGCTCACGGGAGCTTTCGAGTACCCGTGGGACCGACTATTCGGCATCTGCTGTCTCGCTGCGTTGTTGGCTGTCTCGAGCCTTCGGTGCGTCAAGGAGTGCCAAGAGGGTTTCTTCCCCGTGCGACTGGGTGGCTCTATCTCTCTGGCCGTTGCCCTGCTCTTGTCGATGGCGCTCTTGGTCGAGGTGGCGACCGCCTCGGACCCGCTGAACAGCGAGAACCAATCGTCCAGAATGTTTGAGCTTCTGTGATTTAAGGTTACGCCGGTTCCAGCTTGAGGACGATGTTGGCCCCCAGCGAGATCATGTCGCCCGATTTGACGGGATGTTTGGTCTCGTTGGTCAACGCCTTGCCGTTGAGCTGCGTTCCGGTGGAGTTCCTGCACGGCATCACCGCGAGCTTGTCTCCTTCGCGGACAATCTTGGCGTGGAGCGGTGCCACCAGTCCGGCGGCATCGTATTCCTGCAGGTCGACGTCCGGAACGATGTTGGCGTCGTCGTCCCTTTGACCGATCGTGGTCTCGGCTTCCTTGAGGGGAAAACGCTTGATGGCGCGATTTCCCTGATACAGAACGAGCACGACCGCTCCACCGTTCGACGCCGCATGGCCCGCCGGGGAGACCTTGGACAGCTCACGCTCCACTTCCGCCACATCGTTGGGATCGATCAGAGAGGGCGGCTTGCCCTTGGCGCGGGCCGGCTGATTCAGAAGCGTCGCGAACGGGTCGTCGGAAGGACTCTTGCCCCCCCCCAGACTTGGAATCTCATCCATATTGTAGAGGTTTTCCTCGCCCCCCTTGAAAACCACCTGGGAAGAAAGCCCCGTGAAATCGAGATCCCCGTCGAGGAGCTTCGAGGCCCCGGATCCGGACAGCTCGCTTCGAGAGAAGTCGAGCTCTTCCAGACTCTTTAGCACCTTCTTCTTGTCAGGGTTCGAAAGCAACGAGAAATCGATTTCGGGCTCGGGTGCCGTGGCATGGACCGGCATGGCGGAGGGAATCTGGGTCGCTGTCAGGGAATCGAGATCGAAGAGTCCCTTGTCCGAAGACTGGGAGGAGCGATCGAGATCACCGAAGTCGACTTTTCCCGTTCCCGCTACGCCAAAATCGGCCAGACTCGAGAAGTCAGGCACCCCACTCACCGACCCCAGATCAAAGGGAGCAGCCGCAGCGCCCGCAGGTTCGGAGTCCTGCTTTCCCCCCAGTGACGCGGGGACTACGGACAGATCCAGGCTTTCCAGCGCGTTTGGGGCAGAACTCCCAAGGTCGAACGGGAGTCCCCCTGACGGACGAGCTCCCAGGTCACCCCCGGTCGGTGGCTTGACCGAGTCGAAGGAAAACGGCGCTTCAGCGGACGACGAACCGCCCAGAGAGAACGAGTCGAGTCCAGAGAGATCATTGTCCTGGGGCTTGCTCGGCGTATCGAGATTGAACAGAGGCTCCCCCACGGACGGAAGCGCGGGGTCGGACATCGTCCCGGACTCGGATACCTCCGGCTCGGGGGGTGGCTCTGGTACCTCCAGTCTGGCCACGTCGGGAGCGGCTGACGCCGAGCGACCGGAACGTGAGAGGGAGGCGGAGACTGCCTTTGCGATGGGCGCCCCGAGCACGTCGTCGAGTTTATCGCGCAAGGCAGAAACCTTGCCGCCACAGATCCTGCAAAACTGACTTCGGGGCGGAGTGTACCCTCCGCATCTGGGACAGAAAAGCTGCATACGTGATCGTCCTCAATATCGGCAAGAAACGATACGAACCTTGAATCGAGTCCGAACCCTCTACTATAATGGTGCCACGGAGGCGGCCATGGCCAAAGCTTACCTCAAAATCGGAGGTAAGAAGTTGTCGCTCGACAGAGCGTTGACTCTCATCGGGCGAGAGAAGGGCTGTCACGTTCTCATCGATGACGCTCGGGTCTCCGGCCGTCATGCGTTTGTCGTGAGGGACGGCTCCATCTACACCCTCTACGACTACAAGTCGTCGAACGGGATCAAGGTCAACGGACAGCTCATCGACGGACAGTTGACGCTTCAGGATGGGCAGACCCTCGAAATCGGAGAGATTAGACTCTCCTTCCTCCAGCCCGACACGCAGGTTCACCGCCGAGCGGAAGCCAGGGAGAGCGAACCCACGATCCCCGCCGGGGGAAGAGAGGGAGACACCCTCACCCCTCCGCCAGCGGGTCCATCCGGGTGGAGCTTGCGCGAGAAGGTGATCCATCCCGGTAGCACATCCAACGAAGAGATCCTCCGACAATCGTTCGAAAAGGACATCCATACCCTCATCAAAGAACGATCGACCGGAGAGGATGTCGTCTCGAAGCTTCTGATCCTCTACAAAGTCTCGAGCATCGTCAATTCGATCATCGACACCGACGTTCTCCTCGAGCAGATCGTGGACCTGGCCCTCGAGGTCATGTCGGCCGACCGTGGGTTCATCATGCTCGAGAACGAGAAAGGCGAGCTGCAGACGAGGGTCAGCCGGGTCAAGGATCGGGACAAGGAGAAAGAACAGGACCCGGAAAGAGAGCGGGACATCCTGCCGATTTCGCGGTCCATCGCCCTTCACTGTTTTCGGTCCGGCGAGGCGATACTCACCAACGACGCCTTGGTCGACCGCAGATTTCAGCAGTCGGGCTCCATCCAGATGTACAACATCCGGTCCGCCATGTGCGCACCGCTGAGCTACCAGGAAACGCGCAAAGGCGTTTTGTACACAGACAACAGAATGAGCTCCAACTCATTCACTCCGTCCGATTTCGTTCTTCTGAAAGCTTTCGCGCAACAGGTGGCGATCGCCATCGAAAACTCGATCCTGTTGGCCAATCTCAAGGCGAGCCTCGACAAGATCCAGGCCCAGCAAGAGATGCTGATCCAGTCGGAGAAAATGGCTGCGATGGGCCATCTGGCCGCCGGCCTCGCCCATGAGATCCGAAACCCGCTCACGGCCATTTCCGGATACCTGCAGATGTATTTCGCGAAATTTAAGGAGGAGTCTCCCTTCTATCGCCAGATGCGTGTGATCGAAAAGGCCGTGGTTCACATGCAGCACGTTCTCGAAGGCTTGCTGGGGTTCGCACGGAAGGGGCCGAGGCAGTTCCTGGAGGGCTCGATCAACCAGGCGATCGAAGACACTCTTCTCCTGGCCCAGCCGTTTCTCGTCAAGTACTCGAACGTCGCGATCCGAAAAGCCTTGGATGCACAGCTCCCTTCGATCTGGATGGATCAGCGACAGCTCCAGCAGGTGTTTCTCAATCTGATCATGAACGGTGCCCAGGCCATGCCGCAAGGCGGCACTCTTTCGATCGAGTCCAAGCCGGTCCGTGATGGGGCCGCGTGCAGCGACGGGGCGCCTTCACACATCCTCGTGGCCTTTCAAGACAGCGGTGAGGGGATTCCCGTCGAGAAGCAGGCGCAGATCTTCCAACCTTTTTCCACGGGAAAGGTCGGCGGCATCGGCTTAGGGCTCACGATCTCGAAGTCGATCGTCGAAGAACACAAGGGAACCATCTCGTTCGAATCGAGTGAAGGCAAGGGAACCACGTTTTTCGTGACGCTCCCGGTCCACCAGAACTGATCGCCCGACGGAAGAAGACCTCGTGGAGTCCGCCGCACCCCGCACCGTCACTGTCGAGGAAGACTCGAAGGAGTACAAAAAAGCCCTTCTCTTCATCCGCTCCGGTGACCTCGAAAAGGCCCGGGAGATTCTGGAGGAGTTCTGTGGGCAGAATCCGAAATCCGCCCGCGCCTTCAACAAACTGGCCTACGTCTATCTCGAAATCGGGAACCTCGAAGCCGCGGAAAAGGTCTTGGATGGCCTTCTGTCCGCGGACCGCAAGGACTTCTACACGCATTTTCTCTACGGCCGATTGTTGATGCGGCGTGGAGAGGTAGCCAATGCGGTTACTCATTACACGACGGCCCTGACGATCAATCCGAAGGACATCTACACTCTCAATGGGGTGGCCGAGGCGCTCCTCGTCCAGGGTGACCGGAAGAAGGCGATCCGCTGCCTCAAGAAGGCCATTGAGCTTGCACCGTCCGATACACTGACGTACCACAACTTGGCGCAGCTCTATCTCGATATGGGCCAGATCCAGGAGGCCCACACCATCGTCCTCTGTGGGCTGGCCCGGTTGACAAAGGACGCCAGACTCCTCTACCTGAAAGGACGCTGTCTTCTGGGCGCAAAAGACTCTGAAGGGGCCCGTGCCCTGTTCGAGGAGCTCTCGCGTGACTACCCGGGCCAGGCGTGGGGACGACTCGGGCTGGGGCTCTTGTGCGTGGAGAGCGGTGACATCAACGGTGCTGTCCGGGAGATGCTGTGCGCGGTGAGCGCTGAGCCCAAGAACCTCGAGGCCAACGAACGATTGGCCTCCGCTTTTTCTCGACTTGGAGAGAGAGACAAGGCTCTGGCCGTCATGGAAAAGGCGTTGGCCTTGGCTCCCCGCGATCTGAGAATCCAGACACTCTTTGCGCGCACTCTCTACGACCGTCGGCTCATCCTCAAAGCTTGGCTCAGAATACAGGGCATCTTGAGCCAGGACGCGAGCTACACCCCTGCCCGGCTCTTGAAAGCCGTGCTCTATCTCGATGAGGACCTCCCACGAAAGGCCGAGGAGGAGATCTCCTTGATCCTCGTGACCCATCCCCAAGACAAGGAGGCCCGAGGGTTGCTCGCGGAATGCAGGGCGCTCCAGGGAGCCCCGGGCGAGGCCGAGGAGATGGCTCGGAATGGAATCCTCGAACTCGGGCCGAGCCGACAGTTCGACTTGGCACGAGCGCTCGCGTGTCGGGCAAAGGGCGACACCAAGGGATACTCCGCCCTTCTCGAGTCGCTCGCCGATCCGGACGCCACCGACCGGGTGGCTTACCGGGTCAAGAAACTCGCGGGGCTTTAGCCTAGAGTCTGAGGTGCTCGAAGCCGGCAGGCAACGTGAACCGTTGTGCGAGTCTTGCCAGACTGCCGCCACACACGTCGATCCGGCTCTCGCGCATCCGGCCGAGAGAGAGCTCTTCCGCCGCGGCAAGATACCCGATCCGGCAGGGCTCGACTCCCATCCCCCGGGCAGCCACGGCGTCCAGAGCGACCAGATCTTGGCTGGCCAAGATCAGTCCGGTCTCACGGGACGTCCCCAACAGAGGCCCATCCCCTTCCATCCCCACGATCCCGTCCACGAGGCCGAAGGCCGGACGAACCGTCTGGAACAACTCGATCACGGATCGGTCGATGCCGTTCCAATGGAGGATGTTCTTGGGCCAACCATAGATCGATCCGGGCACCACTCCGAAAAGGTTCTTCATCGAGAGTGTGACCCCGGTCCAGTGGTGGGTCTTCATCTTGGCAACGGAGATCACCAGATCCGCGGACACGATGGTGCGGGGCAGCACGAGCCCGGAGAGTCTCGAAGAAAGGGCCGGGGGAATCGTCACCACCGAAGCAGGCCCGACATCGTCGGTGTTGAGGTCGACGAATCGCACCCTCCGCGCCGACAGGACATCGGAGAGCCCCGATTCACCGAGGACGGTCTCGATGTCACGCCGGTTGCCCGGGCCCTCGGCGATGACGATGCTCTTCGCGCCTCTCTCCCGGATCAGATCCACGAGGGCTCCCAGAAACCGGGGGTCGGTGTTGATCGGTAGACCACGCGTGAAATCGACGACGTTGGGTTTGAGGACAACGGCCAGGCCTCGGACCGAAGGTCCAGGCGCCAGATCCCAGCAGAGCTCGAGGCGACGCCTCAGATCTCGCGAATATCCGTCGCAGGCGACCAGAGACACCCTCGATCGAGATCTGTCGAACCACCGCAAGACACGGGAGAAGACGCCGAACGAGGTCCCGACCCAGCCCGTCAGTCCTGCCAGCCCGACGATCTTAAGAAACCTTCGGCGCGTCATTTCCGTCTCCGTCGTTCCGGGAGGGCGTGCTCGTCGAGAAGTCGCGTGAGACCAAGGAGGCCAAACGAAGTCTCAAGAGTGTCTCCGAACGTCCCTTCCGGCGATGCTCGCGCGACCAACCATTCGAGCACCTCCGACGCCGCCGGGTCGTCGAGCCCTGCAAGGGCCCATCCCCCCATCGAAAGATCGAGTCTCGACGAGGACCGTGACAGGGAACGCAACAAATAACGCCGAGCCGGTTCCAGGTCGAAGCGAGAGCCAGCATCCGCTTGGTCCCATCCACACGCCAGGTGGGCCAAAATGACCAACCCGGTATGGTACGGATACGCTCTCGTCTCGTAGAGGCTCCATCCTCCCCCACGAGACTGATTCCGCTGGATCATCGACAAGGCTTCCACGACCCTCTGACCGTTTCCGAAACCCAGGGCACCCAGACAGAAGGACGAGATGGCCGTGGGTTCGACCCAAGGAGCGCAACCGGGGGTCCAAGGCCATCCGGGGGCCTCGCTTCCGGGTGATCGCAAGGCTTGATCCTCGTCCAAGAGCCAACGGAGGGCTGCAAGCCCCACCGAATCCCGGTTGTCCCTTTGGAGGAAAGCCAGGGCGACGGGCGCGGTCATCCACGATGGCTCCGACGAGCCGGAAAACGCTCCGAACGCCTTTCCAGAGCGGCATGACATCAGGAACGAACGCCCGCTTGGCCACGTGTTCGGATGCGTCTTCGCCAGGGCCACGAGCGCCCACGCCGTGACATCGGAAAATCCCATCCCGCCCGGTCTGTATCCGAACCCACCGTCGGTCCGCTGCATCGCGACAAGAGACTGGGCCGCGCGGCTTCGTGCCTCACAAAGAGCCGCTTTCTTGCCGCCCACCACGTCGCTGGCCCCAGCCAAGACCGGAACGGTGGTTGTCCAGGCCCAGAGCAGAACACAAGAGATAGGGCCGATGGGATACGGTTTCACTTGAGTTTCCTCAAACCAAGTATATCTCCCGGAACACGGCCGTCGCAGGGAGAGTTCAACGTCGCGTTCAGTTTTGGCGGTACTAAAGTCAACGATTGACGCTCAGGTCCATCGCACGAAATGTCGATGAAATGGGCATGTAAATGTCTCAACATGAACTTGACTGCCTAGGAGGTCGATGCTAAGATCAGCCGTTCGTTAGAGGTGTTTTTGGTAGGTTCTGTTCGTTTGGTTTTTAGTGGTTTTTTTAGAGTGTGAGAATGTGATGTCCCTGTTCAGCCTTCGTGATTGGCTGGCAGGTAGGAGGTGTAGTCCGTGCTGGTTCGCGGTAAAGTCAAGTGGTTCAATGATAAGAAGGGTTTCGGCTTCATCGAGCGACCAGGAGAACGCGACGTTTTCGTCCACTACTCGGCAATTTTTGGCGAAGGGTATCGTTCACTCGCCGAAGGCGCCACCGTGGAATTCGAAGTGCTGGACGGCCCCAAAGGCCCTCAGGCCTCCAACGTCCGCGTCATCTGATAGATAAAGTGACGAAGAGCGCTCTCTAGAACAGAGAGTCTCAAGCTCAGAACCGCTCCGGGGATATCGCCCTCGTGAGCGGTTTCGTTTTGTTCCTGCGAATGAATCCTGCCACACCATCCTTGTCGAACGCTAAAAAAAATCTCGAGTCTCGGGCCAAGGCGCTGACCAGAGGCTCTTCCTTTCTGATCAGGACCAGATTGACACCTCGACGATCCAGGACTTCGGCCCATCCCGGTCGAGCCTCGATGACCTTGAGGTAGTCGGGCAGGACTCTCTGCCGACTGTAGATCTCGATCCGGCCGTCGATGAAGACGGGGTATTCCGGAAGCGCCCACAGGAGGTAGCCGCCGTGGTCGTACTCATTGAAGAGTGCTCCGGGTGGCTTGTCGCGTCGGAGCCACTCGACCGCTGATTTGGGATACCTCGACGCCTCGACGAAATCGGTCTTGAGCGACCACGGAAGGCTCGCGGCCGCGACCAAGACGAACGGCAAAAGAGCCGAGTGGTTCCGGCTGGCCAGTTCGAACCGACGCTCAACCCGCGCCAAGAGCGAGTCGCCTTTCGTGCCAACGTCCAGACACCGTGCCACGATCGGGGAGCCAAAAACCCCGATCAGGAATTGGTTTCGAATCGCCGTCAGTCCGAGGTGCAATCCGGCCAGAAGCCCCACGATCTCACCCCAGGTCGCTCGGACCGGCCAAACGAGGGGAGCCACGATCAGAGCCAACAGGACCAGCTCGTGCGGGACGAATCGTTTGAAGTCAGGCGGGGCCCATTCATCCACAAGAGACAGGAAGCTCGCTCGTGGATCAAACAGGAAAGGGAACGAGAGGATTTTGATCCCGTGAGGGTTGATGAGCACGGCTCCGATCGATGCCAAGCCCACCAATCCGATCTGAGCCAAACGGGCAGACGCGCCAGGACAGCCGTTGTATCGATCTCTGAGCTGATCGATCCCCACCACGACGAACGGCAAAAAGCCCAGGATGTACCCGCCGTGCGAATTCGCCCAGATCAGAAAAACCAAAGGAGTGACACAGGCCACCAGGAGGCGACGTCCCTTTCCCTCAGGGGAGATCTCCTCAAGGGCACGGTGTCCCTCGGCCTCCGTCGGGAAAGCCCATTTCAGCAGGAAGAGGATCAGGGGAACGAAGAGGAGAGTGAGAAGATGAGGTCTGACCAGGAGTACATTCCGATAGGTCACGGAGACAGCGATCAGCCCGGCCGTGGACGCGAGTCTGGAGCTGACACCCGCCTGGTGATAGAGGGCTATAAAGAGGAACAACACGACAGAGGCGAGCATGGCTTTGCACCAGACCAGGAATCCGATGCCGCCAACCCGGTAACCCAGTTCCAGGAGTGTGGCCATGAACCACTCGTGGGCCAACCATGGCTGTCCGGCCATCGTGTGGGAGAACGGATCCATTGCCGGAACGCCCTTTTCGAGGACGAGCCGACCGGTGGCCAGGTGTAGAAACAGGTCGGCGTCCTGGATGGGACAGAGCGCCGCGAGGAAAACGAGGACGATGACGAGCCCTTCGGGGCTCGGGAAGAGCCCACTCACCGATCCCAGAAGGGACCGAAAGGTCCGACCGCCCTTGCCAAAGCCACGACTTCGCGTGAGGATCGAGCCCTGTCGATGCGGAAGCAAACCCGCCTCCCTTCGACTGCTTCTACCACTCCTTCGGGGGCTGCCGCAACCAGCCCCGAAGTCCCGCCGGCTCTGTAATGCGAAATACCACACTGCTCCACCGGGTCATCCGTGCTCTGGTTCAGGACAGTTCCTGGGGAACAGACTGACGGCTTGTCTCTTCGTCGTGAGAGCTCGATTTTGCATCGATCTCGGTCATGCTGCTAGACTCGAGACAAAGGATCCCGGTTTTCCGGCGTTGCCCGGACCGGTTCCTCGAGAAGCCACAGTCAACCTGTGACTCGCGACGAGCCGTCCCTGTGACGCCAGAACCCACGAGAGATCCGAGTCGCCCCCTCGACAGACTCTAAGGACAGAGATCGTCAGCAGAGCCTCGTCGACTGTGATACGAAGCAACAGCTGCGACCGACCATGCTCGTCTCGATCGAAGTCAGAGTGGGATACGCGGAGATCGTGCTGTCCGGCGCCCTATCAGACGCGGAGGCCGTCGTGCTTTCCAGCCGCGTGGAAAGCGCGTTGAGCAAGGGCTCTGCCGCACTCGACGACCGAGTGGCTTTTCTTCTGTGGAATCTTCAAGAAGCCACGGACATCTCCGAGAAGTGTTTCTGCTGGTTCGTGGCCTGTGCGACCCTCTTCCGCATCAGAGGCAAACCGTCCGTGGTCGTTCACCCGCCTCCGGCGATGGAGCGATACCTGGAAGCTGCGAGCGTCGGCACTCTCTTGCCCACGGCCAATGACGACTCGCACGCAGCTCAAATGATGCTCCAGTCCATCAGGCGTGAGTACTCGGGTGGGTTCTTCACATTCTTGATCAACAATCACTACGTGACAGCAGAGCAACTCAAACGTCTCACTTCCGAACACAAGGCGCGGAGTCCGAAACGCCCCATCGAGAGTCTCATGGTCGAGCTTTCTCTCTTTTCATGGAAGACCCTCTTGGCTGCTCAGCTCAGATACCAGGCACTACAGAAGTCGCCGCCATCGAAGCGGGGAGCCGACCGACCAGGAGAACAACGGCTTCGGTCGGACGAGACGTCGCCTCCGGCTCCTCCGCAGAACGACGTCTTTGTCGCCGCTCATATGGCCCAGGTCGCTCTGGATGCCGAAGGCCCGCTCTCGCTCCCGAGAAGGACCGCCCCTGCCTCCGCGCTGACCCAAGAGCCGGGCGACCCGGCCGCGGACGAGGATCAAACCCAGGCTCAGCCCCTGCCCAAGCCTCAGAGCGAATTTGCAAAGCCAAGTCTCTTCGGGGCGATCCTGGTGGAGATAGGAATCATCAGACCGGCCCAGCTTCGACAGGCCCTCGAGCAGCAACGAACAGACGGAGGCAAGGGAAAACTGGGGGATTACCTCATCCGCATGGGATTCGTCACGGACGATCAGGTGTTTCGGGCGGTGGAAGAGCAATATCAAAGACGAGGAGGAGCCCGGGAATCCAAGCCGCGACGCGGTCGATCGGAGTTCTTCACGCCAGGACTCCTCGGAGAGATCCTCGTGGAGCAGGGGATTCTATCCCGTGAGGCGCTCAATCAGGCACTGGCCGAACAGCGCGTATCCAGGACCTCAGAGAGGATCGGCAGCATCCTGCTCCGGTTGGGTTTGGTCACCCGAGAACAGGTCTTCCTTGCCCTGACGACGCAGACAAGTCGCAAGCGCGGCATGGGATAGATGTTTGTCCGAAGAGTGGGTCCGGAACTTGACCCGGGCGAGTGCCTGGGGAGCTCTCCGACGGGCTCCCGAGAAAGAGAGGTGAAACAGGAGTCGATGCGAACGTGTGACACTGAGATCTTCCGGGACACACGTCGGCCGGTTCTCCACCAGGCCCTCAATCCCGGAGTGTCCCTCGTTCGATCGGCCGAAGCGATGGTGTGTTCCCGTCACCGGAAACGTTCCGTGAGGAGACCACGATGATGAAAACTGTTGCAGCACACAAACGATGCAGTCCTCCTGTCTATGCGCTCTACCGGCTTCGGCAGGCCCTTCGATCGTCGACGATCCTTCCCGCCGCCGCTGGGATCGTCGGACTCGCGTTCTGGGGGATGGTCCTCTCCGTCGGTTGTTCCTGGGCTTCCGAGGCCACCGAGCTGTTCAACGAGGCGGTCTTTCTGACCGATCCCGAGGAGCAGGTCGTGCTCTACAAAAAGGTGCTCGCTCTCGAACCGGATCTGGACATGGTGCAACACAACCTGGGCGCCGCATACTACAGGCTGGGAATGTTCGAGCAATCGATCGATTCCCTGAAGATGGCTCTGAAGGCGAACCCCCGTTACTCCCATTCCCACTATCTCCTCGCTTGCTGCTATGCACGGCTCGATTTGGAGAGCGAGGCGCTCGCCAGCGTGAAGAAGGCTGTTCGATGCGGCTGGCGAGAAGGGCTCATGCTGAAAGAGGATACCGATCTGGATTCGATCCGATCAGAGCGGGGGTTCCCCAGACTCCGTGGAACGGGCGAGAAGTCGAGGGTTTCGACCCGGTCGACCGGCACGAGGCGCCGCTTGCATCGCCGCAGGAGCAAGCTCGAGGCTTCGGCAGTCGCGACCCCTCCTGCGGCCTCGCCCAGTGAGCCACCGCCGACGGCTCCTCGGGTTCCAAGCGGCAAGACGAAGGGCAAATGACGCGTCTTGGTCTTTGAGGGGAAACGGTCTAGTCGCCTGGCAACTGGCCGGATTCTCTCAGACTGATAACCCGACGACCACCGAGGATGAGGTGGTCGATGACCGGAATCTCGAGAGCCTGCCCGGCGCGCACCATGCGATCCGTGACCGTCAGATCCTCGGCGCTGGGGGTGGGATCTCCGGACGGGTGGTTGTGGGCGAGGATCAGGGCGGCCGCCGTGGTGTTGACCGCACAGGCGAAGAGATCGCGTGCGCTGGCCGGAGTCGCTGCCAGACTGCCTTGACTGATGCGCCGAAAGCCGATCAGGCGCATCCGAAGATCGAGGAGAAAGACACCCAAAACCTCGCGAGTTTCGGTTCCGAGCTCCCCGATCAGCGCCTTCTCCAGATCTCGCGGTGATCGGACCGGCATTCCGGAAGGGGCATCGAACGAGAGAGAACGTCGCCCGAGCTCGAGGCCGGCCAGAAGCATGGAGGCCCTCTGTGGGCCAATTCCACGGATCGCCAAGAGACGACGAGCATCTGCTTGGCCAAAACCCCGGAGACCGCCAAGTTCGTCGAGGATCCTGGATGAGAAGGCCAACACCCCCTCCCCTTGCGGCCCGGTCGACAGGAGGACCGCCAGAAGCTCCCGGTCGGAAAGGGCGCCGGATCCACAGGAGAGGATACGCTCCCGGGGGCGCTCGTCGGCTGGCAGCTCGGCGATCGGAATGGGTGTCGGCATGTCCAGGAAAGACTAACCATTTTCTCCCCAGCACGCTCAGGACACGGCTGGACTCGGGCGTCCGACACGGTCCCAAGCGTCTTTCGAGCGCGGTGTCTCGCGTTCCATTCGGAACCGGCGATACCGCTGCTTCACGGACTTTTCCCCCTCGGACTCGGACAATGGTTTCGTGACAGCAGGCATGCCTCATGATATGCTACCCAAAAATATCGACCGGGTGAACCATCGCGGCTTTTTTGCGGACGTTCTTTTCGAGCGTCCGAAGGGGCAACGACGAACCCAACGCAGAAGATGTCCAACGAAGTTGTTTTCCCTGGCCAGCCGGAGCGGCCTGCGAATTCCGAGTGGAAGCACGAGCTCATAGAGGTCGCGGGGCTCACGGACGTGGGGCTTGTTCGGGCAAAGAACGAGGATTCATTTTTCGTCGCTGATCCAAGGCTTGTCGACATCAGCCGCGGCGTCATGATGGTCGTCGCCGACGGCATGGGTGGTCACGTCGCAGGAGAGATCGCGAGTCAAACGGCCGTCGACCACCTGAGAACCTTCTACGCGGACACTCTGTGTGGAGAATCACCCGAACAGCACGTGGGGCGCAAGGTCCTCGAGGCGAACGAGAACCTTCTCGCGTTGGCCCAGGCCAGTTCGGTACTGGAGGGAATGGGAACCACCCTCACGGTCGGTCTCATCCAGGACGACGAAGACCGGGTGAAGCTGGTCATCTGCCACGTGGGGGATTCTCGGCTTTATCTTCTACGAGACGGGCAACTGGAGTCTCAGACCAACGACCACTCGTTTGTTGGAGAGCAGGTGCGCCTCGGCCTCCTCACCGAGGCAGAGGCGAGAATCCATCCGGCACGAAACATCATCACCCGCGCGCTGGGGATCCGAGCTGTCGTCGAGCCCGAAACCCTGACCGTCGATCTGCGGCCCAACGATCGAATCCTTCTTGCGTCCGACGGCCTCCACGGTTACGTGGAAGACGAAGAGATCCGCGAAGCTCTCGCCGAGAGTCCGTGCGCAGCCGAGGCTTGTGCCCGGTTGGTGAACCTGGCCCTCGACGTGGGAGGCATGGACAACGTGACCGTGGTCGTGGCGTTCGTTCGCGCTGCTGGCCGGTTGATCGAGAGCCTCGGCCGGACCTACGGATGCCCGCCAACAGAGGACGTCGGGGCTCCCTCAACCGATCCGCGAGCATCCCATTGACTCTCCGGGATGGTTTGGCTTAGAATGCGGTTCGGGAGAGATGCCGGAGCGGTCGAACGGGCTCGCCTCGAAAGCGAGTGACGCCTTTGCGGGTGTCCCTGGGTTCAAATCCCAGTCTCTCCGCCACCCCCCACCCCGGCGAGATGCTGCTCGAACCGCCGGGTTGAAGGCGCCCCCCGAGATGTCGCCGACGGAGTAGGCAGCGATCATGACCGTCATCCCGATAGCCAGACCATAGAACGAGTTACCGGCCGTGCCCTTGGCGGTCGCCGCGTTCAGCACCACGTACACCAGGGCGAAGGAAACTCGATGCGGCCGTCGGGTCACCGGTCCAGTACTCCAGGAAGAGTGGCGTTCTGGAACCAGGGCGGCAAGGCGGTCGACGAGGTCCGCGGCCGGAACGGGCCAAGGAGTGCCCTCAGCCTTGACAGAGCCCTATGCAACCGGCCCTTCACCATGCCCACGGTGACGCCCAGGATTTGGGCCATTTCGCCGTAACTGTGCCCCTGAATCGGTCCCAGGACCGCGACTGCTCGTTGGTTGGCCGGCAGGAGACCCACGGCCTCCTTGAGAGCCCTGCAGAGCTCCCGGTTAGACGCCACTTCCTCCGGGTCTTTCGTCCCGTCGGCCCGGAGTGGCTGGTGAGAGTACTTGGCATCCTCGTAAGGGACGTCGCCTCCACGCCGTCTACGCCGCCGGAGGCACTGAAGAGCCACGTTGGCCGCGACGCGGAACAGCCACGTGGCGAAGCGCGAACCGTGCCGGAAGCCCGGAAGCCCTTGGAGCGCCTGACAGAAGACCTCCTGCGTGAGTTCCTCAAGATCAGGGCTGGCGTGTGTCATGCGAAGCATCTGAATGCCTATCTGGCGGAAGTGGCGGTGATAGAGCTGCTCGAAAGCGCCGCGATCCTCCGCCTTGGCCCGGTCGACCAGCTCGCTGTCCGCGTCGTCGCGCCATCGGCCGCCCACACCGATGTCCGAGGTGTTCACGTTCGGACTTGTCAGGACACAAGTCGGTCTGTTCTCCACCCGCAACTGCGATGGCAAGCAGTACTCTGCCCGCCAAATGGTCGGGTCCTCTCCAGACCGGCCCTTGCCGACTCCCGACATGCTCATCCCTCCATCCCGCGCAGATTCTGGATACTGACTTGACTGGATACTGTCTTGAATCCTGGGAGTCCTAATCTGATGAGGATCCCATCTCATGCGTGTCCCACATCTACAGAGTATGGATCCGCCACATAGAGGAACGATGAAGAAACGATCAAGATCCAGCCAATTCGCCCGGGAACGTCGCTTTTGACCCGTGGAAACAAAACGAAACCGGTCCCTTCGATGATGTTGGGGACCCAATACTTGTAGACGCGAAATCCAGAACGGCCGGGCTTTGGGAGCGTCCGTCTCCGGGCCTGGGGAAGGAGCAGAATCGTACACCATGGCGCCGCGCACCCATCGCATCCTGGTCGTGGACGGTGACGCCAAAGTCTGCGACGACCTCCAGCGGCTGCTCACCAGCGCCGGTCGCGAGGTCTCGGTTTCCACCAGCCCAGCCGAGGCGGTCAAAATGGTCCTCGAGTCCCCCTTCGATTTGGTGATCGCCGACGTGCGCATGCGGGGAATGGCGGAGTCCGACCTCCTGGGGCTCGCGAGGAAGGCCCGGCCGGACACCGACGTGATCGTGTTGGTCGGGGACTCGGCATACGGCCTCGACGAGGAGGTCTTACGCGATCGGGCGTTTGACCGTATCGAGAAGCCGGTCGACGGCGCGCGACTTCTCCGCACGGTCGAAAACGCCCTTGCCAAGAGAGCTCTTTCGACGGAGCTGCAGCAGACCGTCCGTGAGGTTGCTCGGCTGAACCTGGAATTCGAGCGAAGCGTCAGGTTCCAACTCTCGATCGAACACCGGTACGAGCGCATCTCTGCCGCCGCCGCCGCGCTGGCCGACCTTGCACGCTCCGCCGCGCCCCTTCTCACAACTCTCAAACAGGTCGCAACCGGAGAGGCGCTGGACGTGGCCAGTCTCCAGAAGATAGCCGGAGCGCTCGGGGGCCTCATCGGTGGGGCGGCCGAGGTTCTGGAGCGCCGATGGATGAAGCGGTCACGTGGGGACGTGAAGACCTTCCTCGGGCTGAAGACAAGAGAGTTCGCCATGGCCTTCCCAATGGTCCGAGTAGAGCTCGATCTTCCCGCCTCGCCAGTGGACGTGGAGTTCGATCCCGGATTTCTGGGCCATGCCTGGGACATCCTGGTGAACAGCGCGATCCAGGCGATGAATGAGAGTGGGACGCTCCGGGTTGCAGCGACCGGGGATGTTGGGGCCTTCACGCTGGAAATCCTGGACCACGGCCATGGCCTCTCGACAGAGGCGATAGCCAACGGCTTCACGCCGTTCGCCAGCGGCCGAGACGGAATGGACCTGGGGTTGCTGATCGCCCGCCGCACTGTCGAGGCCCACGGGGGTCGGCTCCGGGTCGCCAACCGGCCCACCGAGGGGGCGAGGGTAGTGATGACCCTTCCGACAGTGCATCCGGCTGGCTCCTAATGCCAATGACCGTGAAATAGGCAAAGAAACCGATCTCCTCTCAGGCCGGACAAACACGGAGACTCTTGCGGGGCACGGAGGAGCGCGGAGATCAGGTCCTTGGATTCTCGACCTTGTTTTGCAGCCCTCCGTGCGTCTTTCGTGACTTTTGCGTGCCTCCGCGATTGCCCTTTTTCTTTCTGGCAACTTTTCGGCAAGGAGTGGCTGCTTGAGGCTTATTTCACGGGCATTGCTCCTAATGCTCGGCCGAGCGAGGACGACCTCAGTCTTCTTTCGGTCTGCTCCTCTCCTTCGCCGCGGCGGTCTCCCGTGGATCCGCGAACCGATAGCCGATCCCCTGGATCGTCTCGATCATGTCCGCGTGGATGCCCAGCTTCTGGCGGATCGACCGCACGTGGACATCGATGTTTCGCGGGACGACGTTGTCTCCCACGGCCACCACCAGGTTGAGAATCTGGCCTCGAGTGAAGGCGCGGCCCGGCTGAGAGGCGAGAAGGTGGAGAAGTCGGAACTCCGTAGCGGTGAGATGCACCGGCGTGTCGTCCAGTGTTATTTCGTGCCTGACCGAGTCGATCACCAGCCCACCACGCACGAGCCGATCGCCGTCAGCGACCTGTCCCCCCGCCGATTTCCTGCGGATGACGGCCTTGGCCCGGGCCACCAACTCCAGCGGGCGGTACGGCTTGCAGATGTAGTCGTCCGCGCCCATCCCCAGACCGAGCACGACGTCGGCCTCGCGCCCCTCCGCGCTGATCATGATGATCGGCGTCTCCCTGGTCAGCGGATCCCTTTTGAGCCGCCGGCACACCTCGATCCCGTCGATGTCCGGCAGGATACAGTCCAGGACGATGAGATCCGGAGCCATCAGCCTGGCAGCCTCGACCCCTTCAACGCCTCGCGTCCGGTTGATGATGTTCCAGGACTCCCGCGACAGGATGTCCTCGAGGACCCTCTCCGTCTCTGGATCGTCCTCGATGAGAAGGATCTTCATGGGTTCATCCACGGCCGACTCCCCGAAGCTGCCGGCTGGTCCGCGGACCTCTTCAGGGTACATCGAGCATCCAGTGGCCGCAAGCCGCACCGTGCGCTTCCTCGCTCCTCCGATACGGACCGTCCGGTCGTGCCGGGCCCCGAGGACCACAACGGATGGGAGGACACGGTCCATTCTGGACAACAAATGCCAACCGATCCGGAGTCTTTCCGCGGGTCTTATCGCAAGCCGCGCCGGTCCGAACGCCTGTGCCGGCCATCTAACTAAATTGGCGGGTTGCGAAGGGTCAGGGGTGGCAGATCGTCTCTCGATCGGGACGAAGAGAGAGGTGCCGTGAGAGTCGTCCTGACCTTTCCCACTTCTGCTACAACATGGTGTCGTGAAGAGCCGAGGAGGAAAACCATGTATTGGACCAATCTGGAACGAATGATGGGTGCGTTGCGCGAACAGCGTTACGCGCATGGACACACGCACCGGGCCTCCGATGAGGTCCCGGCTCACACGGCCGCGGAGTTCCCGGCCGTGAACATTTGGAACGGAGCGGAGGCCTATGTCCTCACGGCGGAGATCCCCGGTATCGACCCCGACAAGCTGGAGGTCTCCATCGTGAGTGACACAGTCACGATCCGGGGCTCGCGAGCACCTCTTACTCTCAAAGAGGGCGAAACCTATCACCGCGTGGAGCGTGGTCACGGGCAGTTCATCCGATCCGTCAAGCTCCCAAAGCCTCTGGACCCGGACAAGGTCGAAGCTCGGTACGCCATGGGAATCCTGAACCTGAGGCTGCCACGGGCCGAGGCGGAGATGCCCCGTAAGATCGCTCTGAAAACGTCTTGAGTCCGCACACGGACACAAGAAATCATCATGATAGGAGGTCCATCGACATGGCACAGGAAGACCGAGAGTTGCAGAGAGCCGAGAATCAGATGCTCACCGAGCAGCGACGGGAGCGAGAGGTCGCCTTCATCCCGAGGGCTGACATCATAGAGACAAGCGACAGCCTGATCGTCATCGCCGACATGCCGGGGGTCGACGAAAAGAGCGTCGACATCCAGGTCGAGCACAACGTTCTCACCATTGCGGGGCGGGCCGAGATTGAGAGCTTCGAGGGGTTTCAGCTCGGCTACCAAGAATACGAGACAGGCCAGTTCGCGAGGCAGTTCACCCTTTCCGATGAGGTCAACGTGAACGGCATCGAAGCGAGTGTCCGCAATGGCGTCCTGGAGATTCGGCTGCCCAAGGTCGAGAGCGCCAAACCACGGAAAATCGTTGTCAAGGCCGGATGATCGCCCCGGCCGTGCCGTCTCCTCGCAACGACCGGCGGGGAGTCGGGCGCCGAGCGCCATCGCATGAGGCCATGCGGAGGCAAACAAGATCGCAATCGAGGAACACGGGTTTCTCCGGGAAAGAAGGAAGAGATGGCGGGAGCATTGGTCAATGTTCTGATTTTCGCAGTCCTCTTCGGAGCCCTGGCGTTGGTCTTCGGACGCCGGCCCACAAGGAGCGACGGACCCTGGACGCACGTCTTTTGAGGAGCAACACAATGAGGAAGCAGAGTACATCCGATACCTCAGCGGGGGTGTGGATCGACCATCGAGAAGCCAAGATCGTGTTCGCGTCCGAACAGGCGCAGGCTGTCACGCACATTTCGTCCCACGTCGAAAAGCAGCTTCGCCGCGCTGGAAGCTCGCCCACGGACGCACGGTTTGAAGCGCAGCTCGTTCCCGCGGACGACTTGCGCGAGAAACGACTGACGGGACTTCTCGCGCGTTTCTACGATGAGGTCATAGGAAACCTCGAGAAAGCGGATTCGGTCCTGATCATCGGCCCTGGAGAGGCCAAAAATGAACTGAAAAAGCGACTCGAGCTAAACCGTCGTGGTGGGCGTCTTCTGTGCCTGGAAGTCGCTGACTCAATGACCGAGCGTCAGTTTGTCAGCAGAGTGCGAACGCATTTCCACCCTTCGGTGCCCCGGCCGATCAGCTATGCAGGCGAGATCCTGCACAGGCATTGCAGGTGAGCGGGAGAGACATACTGCCAATCAACGCCAAAATCCTTCACCTCATTCTGTCAAACCCAATGATCATGAGCATTTCGAGGACAAAGACTTTCACTTCCCTGGACCCCAGATGTGCCCCGGATGCAAGAAAGAACGAAGTCGCCGCGACGCAGGTGTACAGAGACGTACATCGAGGAGCGGCGACGAGTTCTGACACAGCAGACGGGGCACAGATGGGGGATCAGGGAACGGCCCTATGCTTGACGTGCAGACCGTCCGGGTGGGATGATTCGCACGTCACAGCGCGACCTGAAACGTGGCGATCGAACGCGGCCACCACACCGACCCCCGATGAACGACATGGCCTGAGGCGAGATTGTTGTTGGATTGGCCATCTGAGGGCATCGAGGGGACTTCATCATGACACCGAATACCCTGCCGAAATTGAGCACCGACACCTCTGAAACGGGTTGTTGCCCTCGCTTTGATCCGCTTCCCTGGAACGAACAGCAGTATGTGTTCGCAGACAAGCTGTTTCTCAAGGAGACAACGTGGTGTTTCCTCCATATCCCTCTCAACATGGGTTCCATGATGAGGCGCGTTCTGTCAGCGATTGAGTCTGCGAACGCAAAGACCGAGGGGTACTTCATGTTGTCTCACGATTGTTCGCCATGGAAATCAGAACATTTCATTGCCGTGTCCAAGGACGTACCCGGAGCTGAGATCATCAAGCTGTCCGGGACTTTTCTGACCAAGACTTTTGAAGGCCCCTTCAAGGACGCAGGTAAGTGGTGCAAAGAAATGAACACCTATGTCGAAGGCCAAGGCAAAAGGATCAAGAAACTGTACTTCTATTACACAACGTGCCCCAAGTGCTTGCAGACCTATGGCAAGAACTACGTTGTGGGTTTTGCGGAGATCTGACTCGGCGTCCAGCCGCCATCCGGCGTCGTTCGCACGGGCTCTCCCTCTATAGCGATAATCGCCTTCACGGAAATCCATCAAGCAAGCCAAGGTCCAAGACCCCTTGCTGGCCGGCCGGATCAACGTCCTCTATCGTCAATACCTGGAGAAGCAGCTCGATCCGGAACTGATGAAGAATCAGAAACGATCGATCGACCACCGATAACGCGGACACTTTGCTCAGACTTCCCGTCCGGCGCTATCAGTCTTGCAGAGAGCCGGGGCCGCGGCGAGAAAGAGATGTTCGGGCTTGAGAACGATCTCGACCGACAGCCCCTCCGCAAGACCAAGCCGACCTGCAGCATGGTGTCCGATGTCGACGACCAGAGATGTGCCGGTGGCGGCCGTGACAAACGTGGCAACCAGCGAGGCTCCCTTGTCGTGGAGCGAAACCACCGTGCCGGCAAGGACGTTTCCGTTCGCGCGCGGTGCCCCGGCAAACCGAAACAGGACCAGTTCTGAGCGGATCCCCACCATGACCCGACCTCCGGTCACAACGGCAGACCCGGTCCGATCGGTTCGAGGAGGGGTGACCGAGAGGTCGGTCGCCAGCGCGGGGCAATGGAGGACGATCGAGCCCGTCCCGACCTGCCGAACCTCTCCCTCGAACAGGTTTCTGACTCCCAGAAAGCCGGCCACCGCCAGAGTGGCAGGACGCTCGTAGACTTCACGACGGGCGCCGGTCTGGTGTGCGACGCCGTCGATGAGAATCGTGAGACGATCGCCCAGGAAGAAAGCCTCCTCGATGTTGTGGGTGACCATCAGCACGGTCAGTTCGAACCGGCGGATCAACTCGCGAATCGTGAGCCAGAGAGTCTGCCTGAGTCCCATATGGAGAGCCGAGAATGGCTCGTCGAGCAGCAGGACACGGTCTCCCGCCACAAGGGCTCGGACCAGCGCCACTCTCTGTCGTTCACCACCGGATAGCCCGTCGATCGGACGAGAAAGCAGCGGCCCGAGCCCCATCACATCGACGAGCTCCGTGGCCAGAGCGCGATAGCTCGACTCCGGGAGTCGACGAATTCGGGGACCGTAGAAGATGTTTCCCTCCACGGTGAGGTGCGGGAACAGCGCCAGGTCCTGGGGCACGTACGACATTCCGCGGCCTCCGACCGGCAACCGGGTGACCTCTCGATCATCGATCCGAATCTGACCGTGCGTCAGGTTTCTGAGCCCGATGACCGACTCGAGCAGCACAGTCTTGCCGCATCCCGTGGGGCCAAGAAGGATGTGGCATGAGCCGGACTGGACCGAGAGCGAAAGGGGTGCGAGTTCGAACGATCCAGCCGACGTGGACAGCCCGCGAAGTTCAAGCAATGCCCGGCTCCTTCCATAGGGCCCGGGCGGCGTAGAGAACGCAAAGCCCGATACTCACGAGGATCGTGATGAGGACGACGGTTCCCTCGATGTCAGCGGACGACAGCCGCATGAAGATCGCCACGGGGAGGGTCTCCGTCTTCATACTCATGGAGCCGGCGATCGTGATCGTGGCTCCGAATTCGCCCAGAGCCTTGGCCCATGTGAGAACCGCGGCGGCAAGTAACCCTCTCTTCGACAGGGGAAGGGTGACCGTGACGAAGGCTGTTGTTGGCGTCGCGCCGAGGCTTTGTGCCACGTTTTCATACCGGCGCGGGATCTCATCGAGAGCCGCCTTGACGAGCCGGGTCGCCACGCCAGCGGTCGTTACGAACTGTGCCAAGACCACTCCGGCCGCGGTGAAGACGAAGGTGGTCACGTGCTCCTGCAGCCAGACCCCGACAGGGTTGGTGAAAAAAATCAGAAGCATCGCCCCCAGCGCTGCTGGCGAGACGATCATGGGGAGCTCGAGGAGCGTGTCGACCATCCGGGAGCCGCGGAACGTGTGCCGGGAAAGGGCGAAGGCTGCTGGAACCGCGACGACCATCGATAGTCCCGTGGAGAGGGTGGCGGCCCACAGGCTCAACCGGATCGAAAAAAGCGTGCGCTCCGAAAGCAACCCCTCCCCCATCCGGGCTGGTTCGAAATAGCAGAAGAGCGAGAGAACGAGCCCCGCGTAGAGGACAAAGAGGGACCACGCACAGGCGATGGCCATTCTCCGGAAGGTCATGCGTAAAACCCGTCCCTCACCGTTGCATCCACTCCGCGGGGACTCTGTACTCTCCCCCCACTGATTTTCTCTCACCGATGTAGGCAAAAGCCTCTTCCGGACTGAGGAAGTATTGATGGCGGGCGAAGATCCGGCGCCCTTCTGCGGACGTCAAGAAGGAAATGAACGTTTCCGCTCGTTTTGGGTCTTTCGAACAGCGAGCGACCGCGATCGGTATGGTGCCGATGCGCGCGATCTCTTGGGGCTTGAGTTTCACCGTCTCGATCCGTTTCGGGTCCCAGTGTTCGAAGACGCTCCATCCCAAGACCGCGTCGACTGCCCCGAGAGACACGGCCGTTGCCGTTTTCTCGCAACTCTCCGTGAAGTTGACGAGGTTCCGGCAGAACAGAGCCTTCTCCTGTTTCGTGAGGTTCCTCTCCACGGTTTCGACGGCATAGGCCCCCAAGCAGACACTTTCGGGATTCGCAATGGCGACCTTAAGACCCGGGCGCGTCAGATCACGGAGAGTCCGAATCCCTTTCGGGTTTCCTCTCCGCACATTGATCGCCGGCACGAGGTAAACGACGATTCGCTCGGTCACCGGATCGACCCTCCCCTCCCGTTTGGCCTTTTCCATGTAGTCCGACGAACCCGGAAAGTACACATCGCCTCGACCGGAGAGCACCATCTGCGAGAGTACGTAGCCAGACCCTCCGTAGAGAGTGTCGACCTTTATGTCGGTCCGCTTCTCGAAGGCCCTGACGATCTCCTCGGTCGGAGGCTTGCTGGCCGCTCCGACAAAGACCATGAGCGGCTCTCCCGGCCCGGCGAGCACGTGAGCCACGAGGGTGAGACTCGCGGCCAAGACACTGGCAATCGATTTCACGACAAAGATACCCCTTCTGCGTCGTTCCGGTCGAAGCGTGGCCCACCCCAGTCTACCATCGTGGCCCGCTCCAGTCCTCTGGGATCCGATGCCGGAGGGCGTGACGAACGAGCCGCGACGCCCGGAAGTCGTCGCCCCCCTCAAAGACTACACTGATCACGGTTTCCAAGGCCGTCGGGAGGCTGTATACTACGTATCGATGGGCTTCCACCGCCCCTATCCAGCGAGAACGAGGAGGCTTTGTGTCCATGTCATTCTGGAAAGATCGTAGAGTGCTCATCACCGGTGGAGCTTCCTTCATCGGCTCCCACCTCGCCGACTCCCTGATCGCATCGGGGGCCAAGGTTCGCATCGTCGATGATCTGTCGAGCGGTCGATTGGAGAACATTCAGTCCCACATGGCCGCGGGAGCCGTGGAGTTCATCCAGGCCGATCTTCGTGAACCTGGGATCACTCGGGCTGCGGTCCATGGGATCGAACACGTGTTTCACCTGGCCGCGGACCACGGTGGTCGTGGCTACGTCGACCTGCACCAGGCCGGACCTGCGACCAATTTCTTCTTGGACGGCCTCGTCTTTTGGGAAGCTCGTCGCGCTGGCGTCAAAAAAATCACGTTCGCCTCGTCCGGATGCGTGTACCCCAACCATCTCCAGTGCGACCCGACACAGGAACTGTACCTGACCGAGGATCTGGTCAAAGCCCCTCACGATGCCGACAATCTGTACGGCTGGGCGAAGTTGATGGGTGAACTCTCACTGAAGGCTTACGCCAAGGAGTACGGAATCCAGACGGCCTCGTGTCGGTTCTTCACCGTTTACGGGCCACGAGGAGTCGAGAACCACGCTGTCATCGCGATGATCGCAAAGGCTTTCATCGGCCAAAATCCGTTCGAGGTCTGGGGTGACGGTGAGCAGATTCGCAACTGGACGTTCGTCGAGGACATCGTGAGCGGGATGATTCTGGCAGCCGAAAAGATCTCGGACGGCACTGCGGTGAACCTTGGGACCATGGAGAGGATTCGGGTCCTCGACGCGGTCAAGATGGTGATGGATTACCTCGGGCACAAAGCTCCGATCAAGCTGCTCAAGAACATGCCGACCGGTCCGGTGAACCGAGTCGCCGACAACGCGCTCGCCCACAAACTCATGGGTTGGAAACCCGCAACGTGTTTCGAGGCCGGGCTCAGGCGAACGATGGACTGGTATCTCAAGACCAAGGATCGGACGCAGGTGAAACAGATTCTGGGCAGGATGCTGACCGAGCGGTAGGACAGACCGCATCGCTTGATCTCCTCCATCGAGGAACACAATGCCCGACCGCGTGAACGTCCTCGGCGTTCGAGTGAGTGCCGTCAACATGGAGATGGCTCTCCGGAAGATCGTCGACTGGATCGAGAAACGAGAGCGCCGGTACGTGTGTGTTTCCGGTGTCCACGGGGTCATGGAGAGCCAGAGGGATCCGGGCCTCAAGGCGATTCACAACGAGGCAGGACTCGTCACACCCGACGGGATGCCGCTCGTGTGGATCAGCCGATTGTCGGGTTTTTGTCACGTGAGGCGCGTGTACGGACCAGATTTGATGCTGGCCGTGTGCGAGAAGTCCGTGGCCAAAGGGTACCGACATTTCTTGTACGGCGGGTCAGAAGGCGTTCCAGAGCTTCTGGCTTCACGGCTTTCGGACCGGTTCCCCGGTCTGGTGGTCGCTGGGACCCTGTCTCCGCCTTTTCGACCCTTGACCAAGGACGAAGACGAGGAGATCGTGCGCCGAATCAACGAGGCGCGACCGGACCTCGTCTGGGTCGGCCTCTCCACTCCCAAGCAGGAACGGTGGATGGCCGCGCACAGGGGGCGTCTGGAGTGTCCGGTTCTCCTCGGGGTCGGCGCGGCTTTTGATTTTCACGCGGGGCTCAAGCCCCAGGCTCCGCGCTGGATGCAGGTGTGTGGTCTGGAATGGCTGTTTCGCATGGCGACCGAGCCGCTCCGGCTGGGGCCCCGGTACTTGATCAACAACCCTCTGTTCCTCTTGTCCGTGTTTCTCCAGTGGACCGGCCTGCGGCGCTACGAGTGAGCTGTTAGCCGAGTTTCGAGTGAGGGCTTGCGCCAACCGACAACCGGGGTTTGACTTGGAGCCGTCGCGCGCCTCAGTGCAGAAGGGCGAGAGTCTTCCGGCGGGAGCCTTTTGCCAGCCAGTGTGACGCCGAGGAGGCCGCTGATCGTGAAGATCCTGTTCCTGACAGACCGAATGGACGTCTGCGGAGGGACCGAAGTGTACCTCCACGGCTTGATGAACAGCCTCTCGGCTCGAGGCGTGGAGTGTTGGTGCATCTCGGGCGGCAACCCGCGCGAGGGCTCCTACCGGCACGTGGTGGACGCAAGAATCCGGGACTGGAGGACTGTCCGTGACGAAGAGAGAGTGTCGACCGAAATCTGGGACCTCCTCGAGAGGGAACGGTTCGATGCTGTTCACGTGTCCCACATCTACAGCTCTCGCCTCCTCGAGAGATTGGCTTTGCACCCGAGGAGCATTCGCCACATCCACGACCATCGCCTCTTCTGTTCGAACGGCAAAAAGTACTTCTTCGGGTCGCAGAAGATCTGCACATTCAGAGAAGGGCTCGTATGCTTCCTCAAGTGCATGCCAAGATGCCTTTTGCGAGGGTGGAACAAGCGCGGCTTCACCATCGGCTATCCGGAATACCGCCGGACTCTGAAGGCTTGCACACGTTTCTCCAGGGTCCTCGTGGCCAGTCGGTTCATGGCTCAAGAGGTCGCTCTTGTCGGATTCGACACAAACCGCGTCAAGGTCCTTCCGTACTTCGTCACGCACAGGGATTCTGCGCCGGCCACGCTTCCGACCGGACCGAACCGCGTCATTTTCCTCGGGCGACTCGTCGAGGAGAAGGGCGTGGACATCCTGATCCAGGCGCTCGCGCTCTGCCCCGATGTGATGGCCAGCGTGGTCGGCTCCGGCCCCGAGCTACCCAGGCTGCGTCGGTTGACGGAATCGCACGGGCTCAAAGACCGGATAGACTTCCCCGGCGAAGTGCCAAACAATGAGATTCCTCGAATGATCCGGGCAAGTCACCTCCTCGTCGTACCTTCGATCTGGCCCGAGCCCTTCGGGATCGTCGGCATCGAGGCCATGGCGTGTGGCCGAACCGTTATCGCGTCGAGAGTCGGTGGAATCCCGGACTGGCTGACCGACGGCGTCACGGGGATGCTCGTCGAACCCCGGAATCCCGTGGAGCTCGGGCAGGCCATTGCCGCGCTCTGCCAAGATCCAGGAAGACTCAACAAGATGGGAGCTGCTGGATGGCTCCACGCTGAGCGCTATCTGGTCGATCGCCATCTGGACGAGTTCCTTCGGATTGCGTGTTAGCCTGAGTCGTCGGCTTCCGCTGCGGTTTCGTTCGATCAAACTCCACCCTTTTTCACGATCCGATGCGCACCGGATGGACAGCATCTGACGGACTCATGCGTCGTGCTACAATGCCTTCGAGCCTGCCGATGATGTAACCGAGAGGGTCCTCTCCGGGCCTTGGGGCCTCCGGCTGTGACAGAGCTCCATCCAGCCTTTCGGCGCGCCGATAGGCCTATTTGCCCGTCGGCCGCAAGGTGTTCGACCATGATCAAGCTGCTGTGGTGGGAAAAGCTTGTCACTCGACTGATCGACCACGTCCTCGCCGTCAGCGTGTTCCTCTTGAGGGCGATCGGAATGGAGAGAGTCAGGGGTCCACTCCCCTCCCCTCAATCCGTGAGGTCGATCCTGGTTCTGGAATTGTGGCGGATGGGAGACCTCATCCTGTCGACGAGCGTGTATGAGTCCTTGGCTCAAAGGTTTCCATCGGCCTCCATTGTCGTTCTCGGGGGTCCCCTTGCTCCCGAGGTTCTGGCTCACTGCCCCTTTGTGCACGAGGTGATCCCCTACGCATTTCCGTGGACGTCTGATTCGGGTAAATACGCGTTCTGGCGATATCCGTGGCAGCGGATCTATGCACTCATCAAGAACCTTCGTCTGCGTGATTTCGATCTGTCGGTCGACGCCCGAGGGGACCTCAGAAACAACGTCCTCAGCTACCTCATCGGGGCGCGATGCCGGGTGGGATTCGCCGACACCGGAGGCCGGTGCCTGTTGACCCAAGTGGCCACGCGTCCCGCCGGTTCGGGGCATCGGGTTGACAGTTGGCGTGGGGTTCTCGATGCAGTCGGAGCCTCCTCCGAGGGCGCGACGCCCCACCTCTGGACCTCCTCGGAAGAGGACCTGGCTGTCGACCAGGTTCTAGCTCAACACGGCATCGACACTTCGCGGCCGATCGTAGGATTTCACCCGGGGGCTCGACAACCTGTTCGACGCTGGAACTCCGAGGGATTCCTCTGGGTCGCTCAGGAGATCGTGGCACGAGGCATCCAGGTCGTGGTCATCGTGGACCCCGATGGAACGAGTTCGACGCTCGCGAGTCGTCTCGAGCCGTTGGGGGTACCGGGCCTCCAACTGGATCTGAGGCGGCTCATGGCCCTGGCCGGGCGTCTCTCGCTTCTGGTGTGCAACGATTCTGGCCCGATGCATATGGCCGTGGCCCGGGGTACGCCCGTGGTCGCCATCTTCGGCCCGATGGAACCGGGGTGGTTCGGCCCGCGCGGATCGAACCACCGGGTGGTCTATGAGCCGGTGATGCCCTGCCGTCCGTGCAGTGACCAGTGTCGCTTCCCCTCCCCGATCTGCCTGGATTCTATCAGTCGCGAGCGGGTGCTCTCGGCTGTGCTCCAATGCTGCGCGGAAATAGGGCTGCTGGCCTCGGATGGCCAACGGGCGTGAGACTCGCGACGACAACGAGTTCTCACTTTCGTCAACGAAACGATCGATCGAGGGCACGGCGGGCACGGGCCAGTCCGACCCACCGGTGGTAGAGACGTCGGATGAAGTTCCGAAGGGTGAAATCGAAGGACCCGTGCGCTTTCCAGCTGGAATTCGCGAAGTCGAGAACCACACGGATTTGTTCTTTCGTCATGTTCTCGTTTCCCAGGAGAGCGTCATAGCTGGAGAGCCTCGACGCGTCCTCCCCAGACGAGGCGCCTCTGGCCTTGGCCCAGGAAGCCAGAGCGGTTCCGGGATAGGGCGTCGCCGCTGTGAACTGAACCGACGAGGGTTTCAGGTCGAGTGCGATCCTCACCATGTTCTCCACGCCGGCCTTTGTCTCTTCCGGCAATCCCACGACGAAGAACAGTGTCACCGAGATCCCCAGACGACGAGACACGGCGACGGCTTCTTCGATCTTGCTCAACGTAATAGGTCGTCTTCCGACGGCCTTGAGAACGTTCTCATCGAGGCTTTCGACGCCAACGTTCAGGGCGACACACCCGGCCGCTCGCATGGCATCGAGCTGTTCCGGGTCCAGAGTGTCGATTCGAGTCTCGGCACGCCACGGAGTCCGGCATCCTGCCTTGATCATTGCGTCGCAGACGGCAAGAGTGTGGCCGCGATCCAGAGTGAACTCAGGGTCGCGGAAAAGCAGAAAACCCGCTTGGCATTCTTGCTGCAGCATGAGTGCCTCGGCTGCGACCAACTCAGGAGAGCGTTTTCTCCATCGAGTCCCCTGGGTCAAAGGATAGGGGCAGTAACCGCAGCCGAAGGGACAACCCTTGCTGGACAGAAGAGTCAATGACGGACGACGACGACAAGCAGCGTCCGCCAGGTCGTATCGTTCGAACGGCACGAGCCTCCACGCCGGATGGGGCAGACCGTCCAGGTCCTCCACGAGGACGTTGGTCTGTCCGGCCCCTTCGCGCGTCCACAGGGCGGCGTGGTGGCCTTGTTCCACAATGGGTACGACCATGGCCTCCGGTTCTCCGCAGAGCACCCCATCGATCACATCGGACCGAAGCACCGCGGCCGGATCCCTCCAGACGCACGGACCGAAAATCATGATTCTGGCGTGAGTGCGAGACCTGATCTCGCGGGCAACCTCCAGATCCCACGAAAGCGTGGGAGCCGAAGTCCGCAAGAACACGACCCGAGCCTCTTCGAGATGGCCCAGGCGTTCGGGCTGAATCAAGGCGTCCACGATCCTCACCGGATGCCCCGATCGCTCCAGAACAGCCGCGGCCGTCAGAAGGTCCAGAACCGGCATCCTCGTGGTCGTACCCGGAGGATAGAGCTGACCCAGACCGCCCATTGTATCTTTGTTGGATACTCCAAAGGGAGGAGACGGCGGATTGACGAAGTAGATCATCGTGGACCCCCGACTGCGCGCTGGAAGACCTGGGAAAGGCCCTGTTCGTAGCTCACCGGAGAGACGAGACCCAACTCTTGCCTGGCCCTATCGGAACTGAATCGTGCACGACTGCCCAGGAAGCTTGCCGCAAATGAGAGATCTTGCCCGAACGCACCGATCTTCAGAAGAAGTCGCACGAAAACTCGAGGAAGAGCTCTCGGAACAGGGCGGCCATACGACTGACAGGCGAGCTCGAGGAACCGCGTTTGCGTCAGAACACCATCGTCACAAACGTTAAACGGTCCACGGCAGCCCTTTTCCAGCGACAATCGAACGGCGAGAGCGACCGTCTCCGCATGAACGAGAGGCATACGGTTCTCCCCGCTGCCCACGGAAAAGGCCAGACGTGACTCGAGAAACCGGGAGAGGTGGGGTCCAAAACTCCTGTCACCAGGTCCGTAGATGTAGGCAGGCCGTATGATCACGGCGTGCGGCGGCAGGACCCTCTCCGCCTCCCTTTTCGACGCAGCATAGCCCCGGCTCCCTGTGACAAGAGGGCTGTCCTCCGCGATGGACGGCTGGCGGGATGGCGCATAGACGGAGATGGATGAGATATGCACGATCTGCCGATCCAAAGCCGCTGAGACCAGTTTTTTGGCCCCGATGACGTTCGTGAGCCAGAGGTCCTCGTCGCCCCCGCTGAGCAATGCCGCGCAGTGAACGACTGCGTCGGCCTCTCGCACGAGTCGCGTCAGCGCGTGGTCGTCGAGCAGATCCCCGATCATTTGGGGACCCTCGTCCGAGGACCCTGAGTTCCGCACCAGCCCAACGACTTGATGCCCCCCGGCTTTCAGGCACCGCACCACGTGCCGTCCCACAAGCCCGCCCGCTCCGGTCACCGAGATATTCATAGGCCTGACGCCCAAGGATGGCGCTTACCCTCGCCTCGGGCAAAGGTGAGAGAGCTCCATCAGCTTCTCCAGACATCGACGCCCCAGCCAGGCAAAGTAACCGATCAGATTCTCTCGATCATACGTGAGAACCAATCGAATCTGTTCGACGAACCGTCGGAAGCGGGACAACCGCCACGGAATAATGTTGTAGAACTCGTGGAGTTTCGTGTTGGCGACCCAAAACGCCTTGGTCATCTCTTGGGCGGTGAATTGCTCGGTCTCGAACGACGGCTGAACCGAATCCGAAAAATGGGAACTCTCCGCGACCGGAAGCAGACGCGGGTGGTGGTCCATGAGCTGGGCATACACACGGGTTCCCGGATAGGGGTTCAAGAGCCCGAAAATGGCTCGATCCAGGCGCTCCTCCTGGGCGAACCGAACGGACGACATGACTCCGTCGAAGGTGTCTTGAGGCAGACCGATGATGAAGAATCCACCGACCTTCAGTCCCGCGGCCTTGAGTCTCCGGATGGCCGTTCGGATCTGCTCGAGGCTCTCCCCTTTGCCGATGAGTCCAAACGCCTCGACATTGGCGGTCTCTACCCCGATCATCACGGTGTGACAACCGGATCGATGCATCAAGTGAGCCAACTCATCGTCGAGTCGATCCGCTCGGATGCCGTTGGGACAGGACCAGCTCATCCGCAGCCGCCTGGAAATCAGGGCCTCACAGATCCGCTTGCAGCGGTCCGTGTCCTGAGTGAACGTGTCGTCCAGGATCTCGAACCGCTGGAATCCGAGATCGTCACGGGCGTGCGACAGTTCCGCGACGACCGAATCCACCGACCGCGCCCGAAAGCGCCTGCCGTTCACGACCGGGACCGAGCAATACGAACAGTTGTACGGACAACCTCGACTCGTCACGAGGGGGTACGCGAAAAAACCGGAGGGTCCGGCTTCGAACTCCGGGAATGGAAGGTCGTCGAGACGCTGGATGACAGCAGACTTTGGGGTCGTGTCGGCGCACGTCCGTGACGTGATCAGACCGTCCACGTTTGCCGGTGCATGTCCTTGGTCCAGAGAGTCCAACAACTCCGCGAAGGCAAGCTCACCATCCCCGATGACAAGTCCGTCGAGCTCTGGAAGCGCTGTCTTGACCTCACGCCAAAACAAGGAGACATGGGGGCCTCCGGCCACGTGATACGCGGAAGGGAAGACCTGTTTGAGTCTTTTGACGAGGATCCGGGTCGAGCCGAAGGTCGCGGTCTTGATGGAGTAACCGATCACGCCGGGAGAAAGCGCCGTGAGCGATCGGATCCAAGTATCCTCCTGCTCAGCTCTGTTGTTCAGATCGACCACTTCGACGGTGTGCCCGCGATGCCTGGCTGTTGCGGCAACGTACGCAAGACCTACGTTTAGTCCACACTGCCAGCCGGGAGGATCGATGAGCGCAACCGTTGCCATGGTGACCGCTTGCCCGTAAGTGATCTATTCTCGGGCTCGGACCAGTTCTATGGAAGTTCGGATGGACCGGGCGGACATGACGAAACCTGGTCGGCCCGTGAAACAAGGTGATCATACAGCCTCGCCTGGGTCCTGGCAACGATTGACCAATCGTAGACTTCCTCAACCAAGAGGCGGGCCGCACGACCAAGGCTCGCTCGTTTGGACGGGTCCATGATCAGCGACTTCAGAGCCGCCGGAAACCCATCCAGATCACACACCAGAGCCTCGATCCCGTGACGAAGTCCGACTCCGCGCGCCCCGATGCGAGTGGTCACGGTCGGGAGACCCACCGCCATGTACTCGAGAATCTTCTGATTCATTCCGCTTCCAAAAACCATTGGATTCACGGCTATATCGGCGGCATGAAGAAACGGAACCACGCTGTCCACACGTCCGGTGAAATGGACGCGCGGGTCGCGGACGCATTTGAACTCCAATCCGATCGTACCGACGACCAGAAGATGAACGAGGTCTCCCTCGAGCGTCGAATGGAGCTTCAGTAGCTCCTGGACGGCGACCAGATTGGCGTAGCCGAGAGAGCCCGCGAAAAGGATGACGGTCTTTCCGGACAGGCCACACTCACGTTTTCGTGCATGCCTCAGAGCCTCGCTCGCCGGAGTCAACGCCCTGCCATCGACCCCCATCGGCACCACGGTGCATCGATCTTCGGACAGGCCGTATCGATCAGCAAGAGTCGACCGGTCTTCTGCCGTGAGCGCGATCACGTGCGACGCGTGCTGCACGGCGAATCGTTCCTGGGATATGACGAGCTCCGAGACTCGTCTGGCCAGCAGGGCGGGCGCTCGTATTGTCTGGGGAGGGCAGAGGTGGCTCTCGACGTTATGGGCCGTCAACAGGACGGGCTTCTGTCGTTGGACTTGATCGTAGACCCAGCGGAACTGCCACGGATGCTCGACCTGGACGATGTCCGCCCACTGAAACCACGGAAGCAGCCACCCTGGTGGGAATGCTTTGAGCGCCAGGTCTTGCCAAACCGGAGGACACCTCAAGACCAGGCTGGTCAATGCGAACAGCAGGGCGCTGAGCGGACTGCGACTGGAGTACTCCACATAGTGCGGCGAGATGGTTTTCTTCAAAGGGCCGAAACGAACGGCAAGATCCCGTCTCTGGGTCTGTTGGGCAAACTGGACGACCTCCATGGATTCAGACAAGGCCTTATAGAGGTTGTGGACGCGTAGAGGCCCTCCGTACTGTGGCGGGGACACGGAGAAGGGCGCGATCACGAGCACTTTTAGCGGAGTCTCTGCGGACTGTTTCACCGTTACATCCCCTGCGGGGGCCGCACGCTCTTGTCCGCGGTCTCCAGCTTGTTCTTGAGAGTCGAGCCAAGCAAGACCGCGACCGCGGCGGCTCCAGTCCATCTCAGCGAGGGGCCAAGCGGGGCCAGAGTCATCAGAATCAGCACCGTTCCAGTTCCCCAGATCGCTCCCCAGAGTAGCCCGGGCCAGACCACGAGCCTGACCCTCTCGGTCCTCACGATGCAAAAGAGTATGGTGGTGACCACCAGATCACTGATCACCAAGGCCGCCGATGCTCCAACCGACTCAGCCCCCTTCGTGACCGCGATCACGACAATTGTTGAGTGGAAAGCGATGCTGCCAACCCAGAACCGGATGTAACTTTTGACCGTTTCCCCACTGAGCATCAACACGCCAAGGATTGTACCGGGGAAAGACGCACCGACACAGCCGGACATGATTCTCGCCACCGGAATGATCGGAGCCGCCCGGTCACCAAGGATCAGAATCAGGAGATCGGGAACGACGATATGGAAAGCGGCCATTGCGGGAATGCAGACGGTGAGCATCACGTCAAAAGCCCGCTGCGCGAGCTTCGAGTAGTCCGGTGACTCGTCGACTAGCAGTCTGGAAAGACGGGGGAAAATGGCCAGAGCCAACGAACCTGGAATCATGCCAGCCGCTTGAAGGATCCGTAGCCCGGCGCTGTAGGCTCCGGAGGCCTCTGCCCCGCCGAGCACGTAGAGAGCGAGAAGCCCAGCTCTCGAGTACGCGAACCCAAGGCCGTTGCAGACGGCCACGGACAGAGAGTCCGACAGAACTCGTTTGGTGGCACTCCATGACGGAAGTGACGGTCTGGGCAAAGGCGTCCAAGGATTCATGATGGCCAGTGCGAACAGGACGGTCGAACCGCCGAGCGAACAGAAGGCGAAGGTCGCCACGGAATCCACGAACAGCCAGGTGGACAGGGCCACCGTGAGGCTCGCGAACGGGACAGCCAGACTCTCTGGGCGGACTTCTTCCCGAGCCCTATAGTCCGAGAACAGAGCCCCGGCGACAAGACAGAGCAAAACGTCGAGCTGTAGCACGAGGAAGGTCCGTGCGTCCGCCGGAGCGGTCAGGAGCACGATCGCGAGGAGAGGTCCGGACAGCACGATCGCGACCGAGATTCTAGAGAGGACCGCGGCCGAAATGATCTCGGTCGAGTGGAGGACTTTCCTCATGTGGCCGCGAGAAAGGCCCAGATCCTGTCCGAGCTCCCCAGCCTGTCTCGTCATGCCCACGAGGGCGAGCAAGTATCCAAGTGTGCCGAACTGGGCTAATCCGAGTCTCCTCAGAAGCACGGTCACGACGACGACCTGCCCCAAAGCCTGAGAGACTCGAGAGATGAGAATCAAGGTCGCATTGGCAGCGATGCCGAATGATCGGTTCATCGTCGGGCTCTCAGGAGTGTCGGTCATCGATCTACCGCCGACAGCACGCCATCATCCGCTCGGACCCTCTCAAGAAGGTTGAGTCTCCAGGTGGTTTCGCCCAACACTCGAATGAGTCTCTCTCTACCGGACGTGAACTCCAACGGTGGAGCGAGTATAGCAGCGCCCCTGTCCTGAAGCCAGCCTTCGAACCCCCCCAAAAAAAAGGGGCGTGGCCTGACATTGGCGAGAAGAGATCTTGACTGGATGTATACTCAAGTGTGTGGGGCATGTGGAGGTGTCGGAATGCCGGAGAGAACGGTTCGGATCAGTCCGACGGCCCATCAAGCGCTCTCAGCCTTGTCGGTGCGCCTCGGGATGTCGATGACGGCCCTGTTGGATAGGGCGGTGGAGAAGCTGCGCAGGGAGGAGTTCGTATCAGAGCTCAACGCCGCGTTCGCCGCGCTCAAGTCGGACCGCAGGAAGTGGCGCGAGGAGCTGGACGAGAGACAAGATTGGGACAGAGTGACCCATGTCGCCGACGAGTGACTCGCGCGTGCCAGCAGTCAGGCCGCAGCGGGGGGCATCGCCGGAGCGTGGTGAGGTATGGGATGTTGAATTCTCCCCCGCGGTTGGGCGGGAGCGGTCGGGGCGCCGCCCTGCTCTGATCGTTTCGGTTGACGGCTTTAACGCGGGCCCGGCGGACTTGGTGATCGCGCTACCTATAACGTTCTGTGATGAGCACATCCCGGCGTACGTACCAGTGGATCCACCGGAGGGCGGCTTGGATGCGAGATGCTTCATCAAGTGCGAGGACGTTCGGTCCATATCCAAGCTCGGACTTCAGTCACGTCGAGGTCGCATATCAGGTGCCACGCTACCGGCGGTGGAGGATCGGCTACGGATCCTGATGGACCTGTAGGGCTATGCTGGTCATTCAGAATCACGTGCTTGTGGTGAGTCTCGTTGCGGGATCCGCGTCGGAGCAGCCAAGATTGCCGCGGCTGCATGCCGCAAGATTTATCTCTACACACCACATGCTCACACGCCGACTGGCCGTTTCGGACTTTCCCGAGAGAATCGAGCCAGGGCCGTCTAACGGTGGATGTTAGACCGCCGTGCTCTCGAGAGGTCTCCGCAGAAGAGCGGTCAGACCACTTTGCTCCACTTCATAGCAAGTCTGCGCCTGGTGACGGCACACTCACGCAGATAGAGGTTGATGAGTGTCTGGTACGGGATGCCGTTCTCGGCGCTGAGCGCCTTGAAGTACTCCACGGTGGCATCGTCAAGTCGAATGGTGACGGCCCGCTTGAGAAGCCGGGCGTAGGGATTTCGCTTGGCCTTACTGAAGTCATATTCCGTGCGCAAGGGGATCAGCCTCCGTATTGGCCTCGCTCGTTGCGTGTAGCTTTCCGAGCGGAGATGAGCCGAATGACCCGTCGTTCATCGCGAACACAGTGGCAGACGACGAGAATCCGTGGGGAGCTACTGAGCCCAAGAAGGAGAAACCGCTCCTCGTCGTCGGAGTGGTCAGGGTCCGACAAAAGTCGGGCGTTCTCGTCGTAGAAGACCGTCAGCGCCTCCTCGAAGCGAACACCATGCTTGGCCAGGTTGGTGCGGCTTTTGGCCGGATCCCACTCGAACGTGAGCCGGGTCATATGTACAGTGTACGGCTCGGCAAGGACGATGGCAACGGCGAACTACGCCCTCCGGTCGGTTGGGCCCGGTCCGTTGCGCGAAAGTCCGGACGGGTATGGAGCAGGAGTCTACGATCAGCTTGATGGAACTGGGCCGGAGATCAATCATCGGCAGGCGAGGCCTTGACATCGTCAGGTAGGATGCGAGCGGGACTGATGTGGCTGAAGAGCGGCATTTGGAGGGGAGAGGGGCCTGTAGAGAAGAACACGACCGGACCTCAGGATGCGAGACGGCCGCAGACGGCGAGCGCGATCAGGTCCGGAATAAGGAAGGCGTGAGCGTTGAGGCCCCAGAAAATCGCCCTGCAAACGATCTAACGGTGAAGCTAAGCCGCAAGCACGCGGAAGGAGGGAAGGGCGCGTGCCTTGCCCTGCAAGGCCCGTGACCGTTCCCTTTGTCAGCTTCAACGAGTTTGGGCATGGCTGTGAGCGGCCTTCCCCTGGTTCACGGGACCGGAGCCAGACCTTGTCGTGCGGCGTGATTCTCGAGCTGAGGGTCAAGGAGATGACTCTCTACGGCACAGGAGTCAGTGCCTGTCGATATCGTGGTCCCACGCGGA